>Ga0115000_10000205_pt1 | contig 54981 bp, 52 predicted proteins | sample ArcticOcean_MG_C_6_FD_89690 | JGI IMG/M metagenome (GOLD analysis project Ga0115000, IMG submission 89690) | Marine microbial communities from western Arctic Ocean - ArcticOcean_MG_CB8_128 | ecosystem: Environmental > Aquatic > Marine > Oceanic | place: Arctic Ocean: Canada Basin | collected... | reverse complement strand
TCGATATCTGTATTACCACTATTGTGCTCATGACAATCAGGACATTCATCCGTCACTTGAACTGTATGCGTTCCATTAATTCCCGTCATTGAAACACACATTCCACAGTATACTGCTGGAGTTGATCCACCAGGACCATGTAAACTTGCTGTTTCTAAAGCTCCGTAAAAAGTTCCTTTAATGTCAGCAACAGCATCAAAACTACAAGTTACAACGCTACTAGCACCTGTTTCAAGAAGTGTATAGTAAGTTGCTTGAGCTAGGCCATCATCAGTAGTTACAGTACAAGTTTGGCCATTTCCGCCACCGCTACATGCTGTACATACTCCTCCACAATCAACTCCCGTCTCATCTTGGTTCATTATTCCATCCGAACATGTTGCGCCACCGCCACCACCACCGGAAGTTCCTGTAGCATCTGCACCAATTTCAACCCTATTAATTTTAAACGTGACGCCTGCAGTACCTGAAGCATAACCAACACTTTGAATTTTGTTTTTTCCAGCCCATGCAGCCCAAACACTTGCGTCAAGAGTTGCGAAATCAAAAGTAAAAGTTTCATCTGCATTTGCAGTTGTAAAAGTGTGAGTAGCATCAATACCTACGTTACCGCCAGTATTGTAAGTTGAACTTACAGGATTCCATTTTCCTTCACCTCCTAAAAAAAAATTTATCACGGCTCCAACAGCAGATGCTTGAGCAGTAATTGTCACTTTACTATTGCTTGTCATGTCAACTCCTTTAGAATCGGCATTTAATGAAACACAAGCCGTTCCAGAAGTCACTGGAATTCCAAACCAATGAGGAATAGGACTTCCAGGAATACTAGATTGAGAAACAAGCTCCATTGTAGTTGCAGTTTGAAAAGAAGTTGCTGTAAATGTATTTGCATCACTGTTCATGTGACCACCACCATTTGGTGCTGAATTTATGTAACAGTTAGAACTTGCATTTGTGTTATCAAGTGTAAATCCATCACCACCAGCGTTTAACTGAGCGTTTGCGGACAATGTTGCTGTCCCTAAAAGGACAAGAAGTAATTTTTTAATCATAGTAGGATTTTGAATATTTAAAATTTTGCGTGAAGATACCAATTCCTATAACAATCAGCATATACAAAAAGTTACTATTTATTGACAAATCGAGATATTACTGATTTCTAGTCCTTTCCATCCTAAATATTTACCTAGAATGTTTATCCTAAAAACAACCTGACAAGAGTCTTTGAATTCAATTCCTATGTCAAACTCAATTATTAAGCACACGTTTTTAGCAAATATACTGGTCGAAAGACACCGGAAAATGAAACATTTAATTAATGTTTGCCGTACCAAAAAGAGTCATCAAGAAAATGATGTTTTTTTTTACACCTAAAAATAAATACAGAGCATGAACGTAAGAGGAATTTTTATCACATTATCAATTGTAATTCCCGCAGGTATATTTGCAACTTCACTAGTGCTGCATAAAGTCCTGTGGGATCGTTTCTGTAAAATTAGTTTTTTGCAGTTAGCTTTTTCATGATTGTATTCAAAAAATTGACTTCCGCAACCATGGATTCACCTGAGACAGTCGCCTCTGCAATGGCATCAATATTTTTATCGTACTCAAAACCTCCTTTTTGTTTTTTAACGAACTGCTTCAGCCATCCCCTAGACATGATTTCATAACCGTATTCAGAATCGTATTCAATTACCTTCACCTTAATGATTTCACCTTTGGTATTAAAAACGGCAGCAAAATAATACTGCTCATATTTATCAGCGAATTCATCTTCATCATCAAAAGTGTTTGCCGAACAACCACCTTCGTGAGATCCATTGGCTAAGGTTACCGCTAAATAACCTCTTTTAACCGAGTCCTTTTCAATGGTAAACAATTCTATGTGACTAGTAGTGATGAACTCAATTGGCAATTCCAAAGGTTTTATGCTCAAGGATTCTTCTTTTTTGAAAACTTTACTCACCAGTTTGTTAATATTTTTGTCCAAGTGTTTTGGGCACAGTGTATTGTACTTCACCTTAAATAAAAGGTGGAACAAAGAGATTAACAAGAATGGTATGTAAAAAAACTTTTTCAAAAATTATTGTAAATTAAAGCCAACGCCTGCATTAACAAAGTTGGTCCACTTATCACTAGATTTATTTTGCATCATTTGGTAATCCAATTTTAAAACAGCTCCTTTTGCAAGTTTCCAGTTTAAACCAGCAATCACTTCAAAAACATTGTAAGTATCATTTCGTATCGATGACGAATAAACAGTTTGGTGAGTATTGCACTGCTCAATTCTTACAAAAAAAGAAAGTTGGCTCGTGATATTCACTGATATAATTCATAGGAACGAACATTAAACCAGCGTTGAAATTGATGGAAGAAGTTCACTTGTGTCTTAAAAAAGGTTGTTCTACATAAACCTCCTTAACATGTTCGATTTCAATTTCCGAAATAAACTGCATCTTGTTGCCAAACTGGTACCCCATAAACATCACTAATCTGTGAACGTTCAACTTCCCGTTTGTCTGTTGAGAAATTCCTTGATTATAATCTAATTCAGCATACCCTCCAAGCTTTAATTTACCTTTTCTCTTCTTAAATAATCTTTCGTTAACTTTTAATTCACTCTGCTTAAATAATGCGCTAGTGCCTCTTTTAGTTTGCGTTTTGGCACTGTCCTGAGCAAATGATACTAGGGTAATTATTAAAGTCAAAATATATGTTTCATCATATTAAGGCTATTATTGAGTACTAAAGTTGCTTGCAAGCGGGGAGCACAACTACATCAGAAGGAAGCATTTTAAAATGCCATAAATTAGGTATTTTTGAATTTCACTCAAGAGACACGTCTAAAAAACTAATTATGCTAAAAGTATTTTCGCCCGCCAATCAAACTTTAATAACTGAACTGCAATTAGCTAGTAAACAGGAGGTTGAAAATAAAATATCAACCGCTAATCGACTTTTTACTGATTCGTCTCAATGGATGAAACCCCATGAAAGAATTGAGATTTTAGAAAAAGTTGTGGAGCTGATGAAAGGTAACAAAGAAGAACTGATCAAAATAGCAACTAACGAAGGAGGTAAACCTATCAGTGATACAACTGTTGAAGTCGAAAGAGCAATAGGAGGTGTCAAAATAGCAATTAGTGAAATTTCGCAGTTATCAGGGAAACAAGTGCCAATGGAACTTACGCCAGGTTCTGAAAACCGGTTAGCATTCACCATTTTAGAACCAATTGGAGTCGTTGGAGCAATTAGTGCTTTTAACCATCCGTTAAATTTAATTATACATCAAACAGTTACCGCGATTGCAGCTGGATGTCCTGTTATTATAAAACCGGCACTTACTACACCTTTGTCCTGTATAAAATTTGTCGAGCTTTTGGTGGAAGCCGGTTTACCCTCAGGTTGGTGTCAAGTTATAATATGTGAAAATGACATCGCAGAAAGATTAGTTACAGACAAAAGGATCAATTATTTCTCTTTTATTGGCTCTTCAAAAGTTGGATGGGAATTGCGATCAAAGTTGGCTCCTGGAACTCGGTGCGGAATGGAACATGGTGGAGCAGCACCAGTAATTATTGAAAACGATGCTGATTACACCAGTATGTTGCCTGATTTATTAAAAGGGGGTTTTTACCATGCTGGACAAGTTTGCGTTTCTATTCAAAGGATATATGTACAAGAAAAAAATGCACTTTTACTTGCCGACAAACTAGGCAAATTAGCAGAAAAGTTGGTCGTAGGAGACCCAATGGATGCCAAAACAGAAGTTGGCCCTCTGATTTTACCAAAAGAAGTAGACCGAATAGAACAATGGGTTGAGGAAGCCATTGAAGGTGGTGCGCAAGTTATGTGCGGGGGGAAAAGAACATCATCAACTTACTACCAACCAACCGTACTATTAAACCCGTCCCCGGATGATAAAGTTTCCACTCAAGAAATATTTGGCCCTGTTGTGTGTGTATATTCTTGCAAGAGCACACAACAGGCTATCGACATGGCTAACAAAAACGATGGTCATTTTCAAGCAGCTGTTTTTACTAAAAATATTGACCAAGCCTTGAACGCGGTCAAGAAATTAAACGCAAGCACGGTAATGGTTAACGATCACACTGCATTTCGTGTTGATTGGATGCCTTTTGGAGGTAGAGACACCTCTGGAATTGGAGTTGGAGGAATTCAATATTCAATGAAAGAAATGACGCGAGAAAAACTAATTGTGATAAAAAGTCAAGAGATATAACGTAACACCCGCTTGACAGAATCATTTAAAAAATCTTCCTTTAGAACTTATCTTCTGGACAAATCATGCCTCTATTTAACGTAGATTCTAAAAAATGCAAAGACAGTGTTGACGTAATCGTTTACGAACCAATTGGAACAGTGTTAACAGCTATGATTACTGAGGCAACTTCTGGAACTAATGGAGCAATTGATTTATCTTCTCAATTTGGAACTGGAGCGCATAGTTTTTTGTGGTCACCTGGAACTGAAACAACTGAAGACCTCGACAGTTTACCTGTTGGTTCCTATATGGTAACATCAACAGATCGTAAAGGTTGCTCAGCATCCAAAACATTTACTGTTAATTTAGCAACAAGTGCAAGGGGAGTTAAATCAGATACAGTAAGTGTGTACCCAAATCCATCAAATGGATCAATTTATTTCTCAGGAATTGAAAACATTATATCACTTACTATTACTGACTATTCATGTAAAGTAGTAGTTAATAAAACAAGTGATTTTCATAACATTAAGCAACTATCAACAGGAGCCTACGTCATTAGGATGGAACTCAATACTGGTTCTTCTAAAATTGAGAAATTGATAGTAAAATAACATTGATATGGAATACAATAATGTAGTTACCCAGAGACTTTGCCAATTAATTCAAATTGAAAACATGAGTTCGGAAGAAAATTTCGAAATAGAAAGTTCGCTGGATGAATTTGACAAACTAGAGGAAAGTAATTACTTGCAAATAAGGGAAAACTAGATTTGTTGAGACGATAAATAAAAGGGAAACATCAATCCTAACTGGGAAAAGCGCATCAAATGATGAGCTTTTTTTTTGACTCAATTTGAATTTAAATAATGAGTGCGAATTATAGAGTTTGACAACGCTTAATTATATTTATCAAATGGATATTGAATTTATTAGGGAAACATGCCTAGGTCTTTCTTTAGTAACTGAAGACATTAAATGGGAGAAGAACCTATGTTTCATGGTTTACGATAAGATTTTTCTAATGGTAAGTTTAGATGAAGTGCCTACTCGAGCTAACGTTAAAGTACCTAAAGATGATTTTTTAGAAATATCAGTTCAAGATAACTTTAAACAGGCAGCATATTTAGCCCGTGGACAATGGGTGACGGTAGAAGACATATCATTGCTCTCGAAGGACGAATGGGCGCATTATATTCAACAGTCTTTTGACTTAATAAAATCAAAATTATCTAAAAAACTTCAGGCGACATTATAAACCAAAAAGAGGCGCCACAGACCGCAGCACCTCTTTTTACACTTAACTTTGAATCATATTAGAAGATCTCCACCTTCTAATACTAAACTTAACCTTGAATAGACCAGGAAGATCTCCACCTTCCAATTCAAGTCACTTAACGATTCAAAGATACGACAAGAGCATCCTAATTCATTAAAACTCCTCTGTACATAATCCGGACATTTTTCAAATGGGACTTGTCATTATCCGTACATATTGAAAAATGATGTTCAAATTCGACAATAAAACAATGTGATTTGTCTCAACCGATTGATTTAGAATAACATGCTCTAAAGTGATAAGATGCAATTTTTAATATCTCTTTGTGAAGTAAATAAAGCTGTGGAAATCATTTAGGGATTATCTTATATCTCTTATCTTTATAGAAAGTCTTTGATTGGGATACTTCAGTAACATACAAATAAAAATTGCACGCTTTTTACTAAGTAAAAGCAAGCCCGCTGAACGTGAAATTCAAGTGGTGAACATTAAAAATGCTAAAACATTGGCTATTGTTTACAATGCTAGTAATGAAGAAGCGACCAATTTAGTTAAACGGTATGTTAAGTTTTTAAAAGAGTACAAAACCAAAGTACTTGCATTAGGTTATGTTGATGAAAAGGAGTTGCCGCGCGACCTAAATCCCAGTCTTGAATTTGATTACGTAACAAAAAAGGAATTGAATTTTCAACTGGAACCAACAGGAACAGTTGTAAATAATTTTGTGTCGGAAAAGTTTGACATATTAATCGACTTAAGTGTCGAAGACAACATAGTTTTACAACATTTGGTCACCAAATCAACGGCTAAATTCAAAGTAGGAGCAAAAAGGTCATTGTACGCTTCACTTTTTGACTTAACAATTGTTTTAAAACCTGAGGAGGGAATTAGGCAATTAATGAAAAATATTGACCGATATTTGCACGTGATTAAAAATTAAGAGCAGAGCCCAGTTATGGAAACAGAAATTAGTGGAACCGGAGTAGCATTAGTAACACCATTTACAAAAGACTTGGAAGTAGATTACGCAGGGCTTGAAAAATTAGTCAATCATGTAATCAAGGGGGGTATCGATTATTTAGTCGTTTTGGGAACTACTGGTGAAACCACGACATTAACTGAGCACGAAAAACAGCAAGTCGTTGCAACGGTTAAAAAAACCAATAACGGGCGTTTACCAATTGTATTAGGTCACGGAGGTAACAACACTAAATCGTTGGTTGAAAGTTTTAACACGCTGAATTTAGACGGTATCTCTGCTATTCTTTCAGTAGTGCCGCCTTACAACAGACCAAATCAAGAAGGTTTATATCAACACTATAAAGCATTTGCACAAGCTTGCCCACTTCCTTTCATATTATATAATGTCCCTGGAAGAACTGGTGTAAACCTTGAGGTTGCAACAACCTTACGATTAGCCAATGAATTTGATAATATCCTTGGAGTGAAAGAAGCTTCTGGCGACATCAACCAAATCATGCAAATATTAAGATCGGCACCAAAAGGTTTTCAAGTAATTTCTGGTGATGATGGAATCACAGTTCCAATTGTAAGTGTTGGGGCTCATGGGTTAATATCAGTTATAGCAAATGCGTTCCCTACTGAAATATCAATGGCGGTGCGTTCAGCTCTTAAAGGTGACTTTCAAACTGCTCAAGCAAACCATTACAAATTATGGGACCTTATGGCACTAAGTTTTGCAGACGGAAATCCTGGAGGAGTAAAATGCATGATGGAAAAAATTGGATTAATAGAAAACAAATTACGTCTTCCATTGGCACCAGTTAAACAAGAAGTTGCCGACAAAATTGCAACCGCCGTCGGTAAAATTTAGTCTTCAATTTATTTCTTGATGATTTTAATGACTTCGACATTCGTTGCTGTCTCCACTTTAACAAAATAAATGCCCGGCTTCAAAGAAGATCCAAATACAAATTTGTTTGTAGTACAGGCGAATGACTGCGCAATAGATCCATTAACATCTACTACTTGAACTTTCGCGGTAAACTCAGTGTTTAATGCAAATTCATTTGCGCTAGGATTTGGGAATATTTCAACTTTACTATCTGTAACTGAGTTACTAGAAGAGACAATACAACTTGGAGTACTGTTGTCTACAATTACATCCACTGGGACTCTATCACAAGAAGAACCCACGGTCACTTTCAAGTTGAAAAAATTACCATAATTAGCACTAACTGCGTATACATCACCATAAGGTGCAGACCAATCAGCATAACATTGTTTTTCCACAGTAATTACTCCAGACACAACATGATCAGAACCGTTTGCTGTATTATCAACCCACAAGTTCCCTGTGGTTCCAACTGCGTTTAAATAGTAAGTTCCAGCTGGAATTGCTGTCCAACCTAAACTTAATACCGTTTCACCTGTCACCGAATTGAAAGTTTTTGCTCTTACCACCGTAGTTCCGTCACTCGCAACTAAGTTTACCACCACATTTCCTCCTTCAGCATTAACGTATACCTCATCAATAGTGATCTCCGCTGCTACTATCAACTTACTTGCATACACTTGGGAATTAGCCTGCCAACCTCCAGAAAATACTGTTTTCATTGTTGTATGAGACACTGAGGCAGCACCAGCTCCACCCATCCAATAAGTAGTGTTACTACTTACGGTTGGTTGGTAGGTTGACCCGGTTGATAAAGATGTTACAGAACTTGAGCTCGCATACCAGTTAACTGATTCTGATGCAGTAATGGTAGCCTGATCACCTGAATTACAAATTGTATCATTTGTTGCAAAAGGTACTGATGAAGTCACTGTTGTTGATGAATTAACAGAACTACATCCACTGGCAGATACAATAACCTTAAAAGTTCCGGCAGTTGTTGCCAAATAAGATGAACTTGTCTCTCCCGTAATTGTTGAGCTGTTCTTTTGCCATTCAAATGTTTTACCTCCACCTGCAACACCAGAATTTAGAGTTACTGAAACTGGGGAACATAAATCATAAGGACCTCCCAAATCAACTGTTCCCAATGTCCCCGTTATTTCAATTTCATCTGACCTGTTACATCCTCCTTGCCATACTTCGAGCGTATATGTTCCACTAGATGTTGCCGTATAAGTATTAGCTGTTGCGGAACTACTCACAAGTGTCGTTACACCGTTTTTCCAGGTAAAAGTAACCCCGGATTGTTGGGCAACTCCCCCATCTAAAACAATACTTCCTACCCCACAAATACTATGATCCACCCCTAAATTCGGAGTTGGAGCAGCACAATTATGTTTATCCATTGCATCTGTTGCAGCTCCAAGTAAAGAATAAGTTCCCAAAACATCTTGACTTACTTCCCAAATTAAAACACCAATTCCTCCTAGTCCCATTACATAATCAACTTTTGCTTCAATGGTATTTTTACCATTGTAGCAGAACCCACCTGTCAAATCATTTTCGTACGCAGCTTGTTTATTTGCAGCGCCACTTTCAGCATTTACGATTTCACTGTACATCTTCACTCCTACGCACCTGCTATAAAAAGCAACTCCCCCTAACATTTTTGAATATGGACAACCTTGAGTATTGTACAAGGTCATGGCGTCTTTCATGAATTGCAATGAAGCATGGTTACTGTATCCTGCTCCAGCATCATAGGACATGATGTTTAAATCATCTATGTAGTTAAAGACATCAGCTTGCCACTTGTCCGCATGAGCAGCTTCACCACCTGCAGCTGCCGAAACTTTGAACCCAGCAGGATTTAATGTTTCATATAATATTTTGAAGAAGTTTTTAAATGCTGTTTCCTGTCCGTAAGCTGGAAACTCCCAATCGATGTCTATTCCTGTTAACCCATGTGTTTGACACAGTGTCAAAGCCTCGTTTGCAAATGCTTGGCTCAAACTTGCACTGTTAGCTACCGCAATGAAATTACCCGACTTCCCCCAGCCTCCACATGATAGCCAGATTCTTTTATTGTAGGTTGTCGCTTTTGCTTTTACGTGATCGAACCTGGTAGGTTCTTCTAAGGTAATCCCCCCCGAAGAAGTAGGCAGCGATCCAAAATAATAGTAGTCAGTCATTTTATCCCATTCGATTGCAGCATCCATCTGGGCAGTAGTCCGGTACTTTGGAATATAACCGATTATTTTCTGAGCTGCTAAAAATGAAACATTAGCGAGTAAAAGTATTGCTGTCAGTACTTTAATCTTAGTCAACAAAGGTTTCATAGCGTAAATGAGTTAAGGTATATTCATATTAAGGTGTTCTAATATAAACAACTTACGGAATTTTAAAGCGCCTTATGAACGATATCTTCCTCAAAACGTTGTAATACTTAACGATTGACTCTCCTAATTACAACATTATTAGTGTAGCATCAATTTTGATCACTATATTGACAGAAATTGACAATCCTTCAAAAATAATTGTCAATTTATGCCTTTTTATTCTTTTTTGGAGGGCTTTTTTTAGCAAAAGGATTAAATTCCAGTGCTTTTTCTAACCAAAACTATAAATCTTTCTCCATATCAAACGCATTTGGGCCAATAAAAACAAAACATCTCATTGGAACTCCGGTAAAATCCATTTTTCTAGCTGAATCACTCTTAAGTGCTTCCTCATAAAATTCGGTTCCAATCCTGAGCATAAGATTATCCTCCTCGGTCTTTTTGTCCTTAAGGACTCCCACACACATCTTATCATTGAACATAAAGACCAACCCACCCATCATCTTTTTCGAGAAAAAATTTTCATTCTTGCGGCTAAAAAATTGATCAACACGCTCCGCTAAATACTCATCGTATGCCATGGGGTGAATATAATAATTTAGGGTGCCATTTGCTCACCCCATTTTACTTTTTGGAATTCGCTTGTTCGTCGTACCTCCTCGGTTCAAAGAGCTGGTTCCATTTTTTTCGCTGACGGCGGAGGTGTAACGCGAATTTTAGGACTGATCATAACGTAATTGCAATCAAAGGAGAACTTGATTTATCTTAGATCAAACTTTAAATTGATATTCAACACTTTACATGGACCACTTTAGACTAAAGTGGGACTTAAGTCAACATTGATGGTGATTCACATTTTAGCATTGAGTATCAACTATCCTTAAATTGAGAAAATATAGGTGTGCAGCTGCTAAAAGGAAGATGTGAATGATTCACAATTTGGGGTATACTTTAAAATTGTGATTCATTAGCTAGGTAATTTTTTACTACTGGTCAACTAATTTGCTGATTCCAGATGAGGAATTTGCTCAAATAAAAAGGGGAGGCCACAGCCTCCCCTTAATTCGGAAATGATGATAATATCTTAACTAGTCCTTCAAGCAACGAACAGATAGTCCTACTAAAAATATTTATTGCATCAATATCAATTTTGTTATTTAGTTAAGGTAATAATTACATTTCCCTTATAAGAGCAGGTATCTGCGGAAGTGGGAGGTTCATCATAATTAGTTTCCCAAACTTGCTTTGTTGACTCATTAGTCTTAACTAGATACGTCTGGGCGGTGCTTGTTGAATCTTGATCTGCTACAACAAACCAAAAAGTGAATTCTTTTTTTGGCTCATCAATAGCATAGTAAAAGGTATCATTCATTGTACTATTATCATCATCAAAAGCTATCATGGTGCCGTCACTTTTAATTTCTACGTTTACGCTTGCCGTATCAGTACTTGCCAAAACCATAGAGGACCCACAGTGCTTTTCTTGGTAAGATGTCTGATACCAATTCCAGGAGCCAAGAACATTGCTCTTTACAGTTCCAAAAATGCCAGAGCCTCCATTGTTTGTTGTGTCCGTACTTCCACTATTGTTATTAGAAGAAGTGTCACTGGTAGATGTGTATTTGCAACTGCCATCATCTTCTTCCGCAGTGCTTGAATAGTTGGCCGCTGTAGCGTCTGTACAGCCTTTTTCTCTGTTACATGCGACAATAATCATCGAGCCACAAAGTAGAGATATAAGTACTTTTTTCATTAGAATAAAATTTTCGTCAAATAAAGGTAGAAAATTAAATTAAGTGAAGCAAGAAACGATATCTATCTTTTCTGTAGCTAAGTCTGTTGTAAAAGTGACAATAAGTTCGACATTTCAATCATCCCTGCACGAGGGACGGACTGCTCATTCCTACAAGCAAGCACACATTCCCTCGCTTGTTCCTCCCTACGGTCGTCGGTTTAAACTTAGTAAGTACATTCGTCACGTCATGCTTTCCGCCATCAGCTAAAAAACTGGCCCCAGCTCCGTGAAAAAATTGTGAAAGAGGAACGAGAGCAGAAAACAGTTCAACAGTATCTACTTTGTTCATTTATATCATTTCGTGAATTCACTTGCTCGTCGTACTTCCTCGGTTGTTCTGTTTTCTAAACCGAGGAGGTACGACGAGCAAGCGAATTCGATAGAATAAAATAAACGAGCAAATTTGGAACGGATAGCTGATAGTTTTTAAGCTGCCAGGCTTGATTTTTTTGCCTCGTTTTTTTATCAAGAAAAAAATGAGGGGGTTTTGCTTCTTTGATCAAGCCGAGGACGAAGGACGAACAAGTGAATTCAAAAAAGAATTAAAGATAATGAACAAAGAAGATCTTTGTTTCTTTTGATTAAAAGAAAGGCAAACAGACGGACGTCAGAACAAAGTGTAATTAATCAACAACTACAGCTCCCTCCAAATTAATTCTACTCACATGAATTTCAAACTCTACACCATATTTCTCATATACATCAGCTATCGCATCCTTCACTTTTAAAGCACTCTCTTCACCTTTACACAAAGAGAATATTGATGGACCACTTCCTGAAATGGAACAACCCAATGAACCTGCTTTTAAACTAACCTCTTTCACATCGGAGTAACCTGGAATCAAAATTGATCGAATCGGCTCAATAACTACATCCACTAGAGAACGGCCAATTAACTCGTAATCAGACTTAAACAATCCAGCGATTAAACCCCCAACATTACCCCATTGAGTAATTGCCTTCTTAAGGTCGATTCCGCCTTTCAACACCCTACGGGCATCTCTGGTTTTTACTTCTAATTGTGGATGAATAACGGTACACCACAATTCATCAGGAGAGTCTATTTTAATTATATCTAAAGGCTCGTAACTTCGAACTAAAGTAAATCCTCCACAAACACTTGGAGCTACATTATCGGCATGTGCTGTTCCTGAGGCTAGTTTTTCACCCATCATGGCAAACTGAACTAAGTCCACTTTTTCAAAAGGCTTGTCTAGAATGTAATTAGCTGCAACGACTGCTGCTGAACTACTGGCAGCTGAACTACCAATTCCACTTCCTGGCTTTACACCTTTGAACAATTCAAAATCAATTCCTTGTTTTGAACCTAAGTTGTCTAACAGTGCTTGAACAGCAACTGTCACTACATTTTCGCCTGGCTCACAGGACAAACCCTCCCCATTATGAATTTTTGAAATACTTAATTTACCAGAATCATTCTTACGAGCAATTACCGTGTCACCTGGAAAATCCAAGGCAAAACCTAGTACGTCAAATCCACAAGCTACATTTGCAACCGATGCTGGGGCGTATACTTTAACTTCCTGCATGCTGCTTAAGTATTAGCTATTCTAATGATGTCAGCAAATACACCAGCAGCAGTCACATCAGCTCCTGCACCTGCACCTTGAATAACCATAGGTTGCTCCGCGTAACGCTTAGTGTACAATACCACTATGTTATCTTTTCCCTGTAGGTTGTAAAAAGGATGATCCGAACCTACTGACTGCATTTCTACATTGGCAGTTTTCCCATCAAACGAACCTACAATTCTTAATTTTTCGTTTTTCGCTTTAGCATCGTCAACCATTTTTTTGAATGTCGACTCATGCTTTTTTAATTCTTCAAAGAAATCATCTACAGAATCAACTTCAAAACAGCTGTCTGGTAAAAAGGACTTCACGTTAACGTCTTCCAACTCCATTTTGTATCCACTCTCACGGACCAAAATGACAATCTTTCTTTTGACATCAACACCTGATAAATCAATTCTAGGATCTGGCTCAGTATAACCTTCCGTCTGTGCTTGTTTAACCACATCGTGAAATTTATTTTCACCATTATAAACGTTGTATATGAAGTTCAACGAACCTGAAACGACTCCCTGAATTTCCTTCACTTTATCTCCACTTTTAACTAAATCGTTGATGGTTCCAATTACTGGAAGTCCTGCACCAACATTAGTTTCAAATAAAAACTTAGCGCCGTTTTTAAGTGCAATCGCTTTAAGTTCTTTGTAATCATCAAACCCAGATGAACAAGCAATTTTGTTAGCTGTTACAACTGATACGTTAGCCGACAATGCAGGCTTGTAAATAGTGGCAACATCTTCGTTGGCAGTACAATCAACCAATACTGAATTCCTTAAATTCAAATCAGTGATTTGATCTAAAAATGCTTCTTTTGTATATGTATTTTCTGAAGCATCTAAGCTTTCCTTCCAATTGTTTAAGTCAATACCTGCCTCTTCGACTAGATATTTTCTGCTGTTACACATTCCGATTACCCGGATTTCAATCTTAGAATTTTCTTCCAAGCTCGCTACTTGATCCTTGATTTGTTCAATCAAAGTTCCTCCAACATTCCCAACTCCAACCATGAACAAGTTAAGTCTTGGATTATCGTTTTCAAAATGTCTTTCGTGCAATACGTTTAACGCTTTTTTAACGTGCTTCTCTTCAATCACAGCTGATATATTTCTCTCCGATGAGCCTTGAGCAATTGCTCTGATGTTCACTCCATTGCTTCCTAATGCATTGAACATCTTTCCTGAAACGTTCACTTGCCCACTCATCTTATCTCCAACTAAAGCAACTATACTTAAGTTTGTTTCTACCTTAAGTGGATTCACTTTTCCAAGTTGAATTTCTAATTCAAACTCCGCATTTATAGCTTCCTCTGCTTCTTCAACGGCATCGCGACTAACAGCCAATGTTATGCTGTGTTCAGAAGACGCTTGAGTAATTAAAATAATATTTATTCCTGCTTGAGAAAGTGCTCCAAACAACCTGCTCGAAATACCTGGTATTCCGATCATCCCTGATCCACTAACACTCAACAGCGCAATCTTTTCAATAGAGCTAATCCCTTTTATTGGCATTTCAGAATCATCAGTACCGCTGATTAAAGTTCCAGAACCCTTAGGGTCAAATGTGTTCAATATTTTTATTGGGATGTCGTTTTTAAATACCGGTAAAATTGTCGGTGGATAAATCACTTTTGCTCCAAAATGAGACAACTCCATTGCTTCTTTGTAAGACACAGCAGGAACTGTAAAAGCTTGTTCTACCTTTCTTGGATCAGCAGTCATGATACCATTCACATCAGTCCAAATCTCTAATAAACTTGCACCTAATGCTCCAGCAATTATGGAAGCAGTATAATCACTTCCTCCTCTTCCTAAAGTTGACAATTCACCTTTTACAGTTGAAGAAATAAACCCTGGAAGTAAATAAACGTTGTCACTACTTGCCGAAAAATATTCTTTCACTAATCCGTTAGTAACTTCAAAATTAACTTGAGCATTTCCAAATTCACCGTTGGTTTTAATCAAGCTTCTTGCATCAACTAATTTTGCAGCTAATACCTCAGCAAGAATAGTTGAAGATAATATTTCGCCAAAGCTCACAATTTGATCAGATGTTTTCTTTGAAATTTCCTTAACCAGAGACACTCCCATAAGGACATCCTCTAACTGGTTAAGTAACACTTTTACAGTGGCAATTAAACCGCTTTGTTCTTTAATTGGAACCAAATCCCTAATCACTTGAAAATGCTTTTCTTCAATTGTTTTAAGCGTTGCTTTGTAAGAGTCTTCACCTTTAGAAGCTTTAACAGCACTGTCTAAAAGCAAGTTTGTAACACCACCCATTGCAGATACAACCACAATAATTTGTCCTTCCGCTGCTCTGGATTTAACAATATCAGCAACTTTTTTAATGTTGTCTGAACTACCTACCGACGTACCACCAAACTTCAGGACTTTCATAGCAATGCTTTAATAAAAATTAATTAAACGCGAATTTATTGAATTATACTCAACCCACACAGCTTTTCGGGACTTTTGACGAAGTGCATTTTTTCTTTATCAAGGCGAAAAAAATAAAGCATAGCCCAGTTACGGTTTATTTTTTCAACGACGAGAGGGGAAAAAGGAACGAGTGAAAAAACCGAAAAGCTGTGTGGGCTGAGCATAAACTAATTAGAAGACCTTTTTAGCAAAATTGACGTCGCCGATTTCATAAGTGTTGAGTGAAAATTGAGTTATATTTTTGAGGTTAGAAATGACGCAGAGTTTCCTTTGATGTCGTAATTTAGCATAGGTCTACACATCAATACCTAAATCTATAATTCATGAGTGAAAAAGACATCAGCGCTGAAAGCAATGTAGTTCCCGGGATAGGCGTTCTTGAACAGCAAAACACTCATGAGCGGGACAATCGAATTCAATTCGAAAGTGAACACCACAAGTACTTTATCGACGGTGTCCAAGCTTCTGTTTCAGTGAGTGAAGTAATAGGAGAATTCTTCCCCAAGTTTAACTCCGAGTTTTGGTCAAAAAAGAAAGCAAAACAACGGGGCGTTTCAGCAGAAACGGTTCTTAAAGAATGGAAGGATAAAGGAGACCAAGCAGCCAATTTAGGTACATACATGCACGAGCAAATTGAATTGTTTTACAATCAGCAGGAACATGATGCCACCTCCATTGAATTCAAATACTTCCTTGATTTCACCAAAAAGTTTCCTCAAATGAAACCCTTCCGGACAGAGTGGAGAATTTTTGACAAAAGCTTGATGTTAGCAGGAACAGTTGATATGGTTTACTTAAATCCTAAAACAGGAAAGTACTTTATTTTTGACTGGAAGAGAAGTGAAAAAGTAGTGGACGCTCACGGCACTCCAATGATACCAAGTTTTCAATTTGCATCAGGAGCTCTGTCACATTTAAGTGACAACAACTACCACAAATATTGTTTACAACAAAACATGTACAAGCACTTATTGGAAAAGCATTATGGCATTGAGGTTTCCTCCACTAATTTATTGGTTTTACATCCTAACCGACACAGCTACCAAATAGTTCCAATTCCTACAATGGATAACGAAGTAGCTGAAATAATGGAATCTTTGAAAAAGTAACTTAACCTTTTGCTTCACCCAATAAAAACTCCGCCATTCTCACGTCTGAAGGCCTTGTGATTTTGATGTTTTCGAAGTTGCCCGAAACCAGGTTTACCAAGCCACCATTAGACTCCAGAACACTCGCATCATCCGTAAAAGATGCATCATAAGGCTGTGAGAAAGCGTCTTTAATTAGCGCTGTTTGAAATACTTGCGGAGTCTGAACAATTCTATAATCATCACGGTTTACCAATTGATTTTCTGATCCATCTACTTTTCGAATGGAATCGTTGACAGGGATAACTGGTACTGCATTGCCCCTTATTGCTGCCTGCTCAAAACACACTTTTATTGTTTGATCACTTACAAGAGGTCTCACAGCGTCATGAATAGCAACCAGTCCATTCTCAACATGACTCAGTCCACTTTTAACGGAATGAAACCGAGTATCACCTCCAAAAGCTAATTGATGATCAATAGTGAACTTATGCTCTACGCACAAAGACTTCCAATATTCAACCTGATTCTTAGGTAAAACTAAAACCACCTTAATTTTAGGATCTGTTGAAGTGAAAACTTTAATTGTCCTCATTAAAATCGGCAAGCCATTTAGCAGAAAAAACTGTTTAGGGATTTCACCTCCCATCCTCAGTCCTTTGCCTCCTGCAACTACAATTACCGTTTTTTCCACTTCCGAAAATTAATTAGAAACATAAAGGTAGCTTATTTCAAATACAAATAAAACGTAACCAAGAAGTACACGATTCGTATTAAAAAATATTTTAGTATAAAAACTATTTTATGAAAATCATAATAATAACGCATTGTTAATAACTGCTCCTTTTTGTTGATAAGTAGGGGTTGTGAAGCACAACCTTTGCATCAATACAAACGTTAACTAAGTATATCAACCTACAAACAATTTTATCATGGAACCATTAAAACTAAACTACGGACACAGATTTCCTCGATTTATCTTTAAAAATGGAGAAACTAAATATGGCATGTTGTACAGCTTCTACAACAAACAAAAAAAACGCTTAGAGCATTACTTCGCTGAGGCAAATCAAATCAGAAGAAGTAAAGCCTCAAATAAAACGGTAATATTCAATTACGTAAAAGAGTTAAAGAACAAAATTGACATTGCTGATGTAATCCAAATAGAATATTTAACATGATCCACATTCCCCAAGCATGACGGACGGTTAGCACAATGTTAATTGTCCGTTTTTTTATGCCAAATTTATTGAATTCTGTTCCCTCTCCTGCTAGACTATTCGTATAATTTTAAACCCCGAAGTCATCAAAAAAAAGAGTTTTTTTTGACGTGAAAAAAGTAAGACTTTATAAATAGCTTTACATAAATCTCATTTTTCTGAAACAAAAATGTAGTGTTTTCGTACTATATTATATAGTTACTTAAATTATTATTGTGCGGAAATATTCTATAGTCATATGGACTGTTGCAGTCTACCTGCTACTGCACGGGGAGTCATCATATGCGTAAATTACTGTCTTCCCCTATTCCGAAGATTTTGAAGTAGATATGGGAGCTTGGGTTAATGAAGCGGGCGATGATATGGACTGGACAAGAGATCAAGGAGGAACACCTTCTGGAGGGACTGGTCCATCAACAGGTGATGGTGATGTTTCGTACATATATACCGAAGCCTCAGGCGCGAACTCTCCGAGTAAGAGAGCTTATTTAATTTCACAGGAGAATTCAATCCTCAACTATCTTTTTCTTATCACATGTTTGGTGCAAGTATTGGGGAACTTCATGTAGATATTTATGATGGTGCGTGGAACAATAGTGTTTGGAGTATAATCGGAGAACAACAAACTGCCAACGGAGATGCCTACAAACAAGGAAATGTAGATTTATCTGCCTATGAAAATAGAAACGGCATAAAAGTTCGTTTTCGTGGAATAACTGGGGTAGATTGGCGAGGAGACATCACTATTGACAACGTTTCTGTTTGTGCCATTAACCCTGGTGTGGCAGCAATTTCAACAAGTACAATGTGTGCTGCCGCAACAGTAGATTTAACCCTTACAGGAAAAGAAGGTGGGGCAACAGTACAATGGCAGCAATCAACTGACAATTTGGTATTTACAAACATCGGTAGGGCAACAGCAGATGCACACATCACCGGAGTTTTGGCAACCGGCTCAAGTTATTATTATAGAGCTGCGGTTACGAGCGGCTGCACCAATTACTCCAATGTAGTTTCCGTTGCAGTTACCGCAGGTGCTGGTACTATTAATACCTTCCCTTACTCTGAAGATTTCGAGGGAGGAATTGGTTCATGGGGGAACCCAGGAGGAGATGATTTTGATTGGACTCGAGATCAAGCTGGCACGCCGTCGGTAGGAACCGGCCCTGCTGATGGAAACGATGGCAGTACATGGTACGTATATACCGAAGCATCTAATCCAAACAATCCCACTAAAACCGCATTTTTTGAGGCCAGTTTTGACTTTACCGGAATTGTAAATCCAGAATTGGTTTTTTACTACCACATATTTGGGACAAATTCTGGAAATTTATATGTTGATGTAGGAGCTGAAACTGCAGTTTGGTCTATTTCGGGACCACAGCAAGCTGCTGACACAGATGATTACATAAAAGCCACCGTCGATTTGACCGCCTACGCAAACAGATGTAATGTTACGATTCGATTTAGAGGAGTGACAGGTGTCAATTGGTCGTCAGATATCGCCATAGATGACATTGCGGTTAGAAACGCTTGTTTATCTGTTAATGGTGGTGCGGCGTCAATTTCCGACAATATTCATTGTGCCGCAAGCGCTGTAGATTTGTCTGTGATTGGACAAGATGGAGGAGCTACTCTCCAATGGCAGCAATCAACTGATAACATTACTTTTGCAAACCTTGCAGGAGCAACCTCTCCAAATTTTACTACTGCTGTTTTACCAACAGGATTCACTTACTATCACAGGGTGGCTGTTACTAGCGGTTGTGTCAGGTACTCCGATACTGTGTCAGTGACAGTTAATTCTGGTGGAGGAGTAAGTGCTTTCCCATACCTCGAAGATTTCGAAGCAGGTACCGGTATTTGGGTTCAAGGAGTAGGTGACGATTTTGATTGGACTCGAGACCAAGCTGGAACTCCATCAGGAGGAACTGGTCCAGCCACGGGAAATGCAAGTACTTGGTACATGTTCACAGAAGCATCTGGAGCAAATTCACCTTCCAAAACCACTTATTATGAAGCAGGTTTTGACTTTACAGCAGAGACTACTCCCACTTTAGGATTTTTCTATCACATGTTTGGAGCAAACATGGGAGCTTTATATATTGATATCAACGGCGTAAATATTTGGAGTTTATCAGGCACACAACAAACTGCCAGTGGAGATGCTTGGCGAGAACAAGCACTTGATTTATCTGTTTATGCGGGAATTTGTAACGTTAAAATCAGGTTCAGAGCAGTTACCGGAACTGGATTATCTTCAGATATAGCAATTGACGACATTTCAATATGTTCTGTTAATGCAGGTGATGCAACAATATCTGATGGCTCTTTGTGCGCAGCAGGTACTGTCGATTTAACCTTAGCATCCTACCAACCAGGCTCAACCTTCCAATGGCAACAATCAACCGACAACATAACTTTTGCAAACCTTGCTGGGAAAACTAGCGACATTGAAACTACTGCTGCCCTTGCTTTGGGGTCAACCTATTATTTTAGATGTGCCGTGACAAACGGTTGTACAAATTACTCAAACACAGTTTCTGTTAATGTTTCTGCTGGTGGTGGGATTGCTGTTTTCCCTTATTCAGAAAGCTTTGAGGCAGGTCTAGGAGCATGGAGCGGAGCAGCAGGTGACGATTTTGATTGGTCAAGAACTTCTGGCACTACACCTTCTGGATCAACTGGGCCTTCTGGAGCTGCCGATGCAAATTTTTATATGTTTACTGAAGCCTCTGGAGCAAATTTCCCAGCTAAAACTGCCTATTTTCAAGCTGAATTTGATTTTACAGGTCAAGCAAATCCTCAAATTACATTCTCGTATCACATGAACGGGGTCTCGATGGGTAACTTATATTTAGACATCAACGGGGTAAATGTATGGAGTAAAACTGGATCACAGCAAGGTGGTTTCGGAGACCCTTGGGCAACTGCTGAAGTTGATTTATCCGCTTACTCGAACGAGTGTTCCATTATTATTAGGTTCAGAGGAGAAACAGGAACCAACTTTTATAGTGACATGTGTATAGACGATATCAATGTATGTATAAAACCTACCACCTCAGTAATTGTAGGAAGTGCAGACGTTTGTAAAAACACATTGGGAGAAGACTACTCAGTATCTAACAACGCAGGAAATACCTATTCCTGGATATTAACAGGTGGTGTTCAAGCTGCTGGAGGAACTACTAATGCAATTACTGTAGATTGGGGAGCTACAGGAATGGCTGGAAGTGTAAAAGTCACTGAAACTAGTGGAGCGTGTATGGGAGATCAAAAGTCATCTGCTGTTAATGTTCACACCTTACCTACTTCATCAATAGTAGGTAATAGTGCCGTAGCGGAAACTGCTGCGGGAGAAAACTATTCCGTTACCAACAGAGCTGGTTATACCTATACTTGGCTAGTTACTGGTGGAGCAATTACCGCCGGTCAAGGATCCAGTACCATAACAGTAACTTGGGGTGCAGCAGGAGCAGGAAATGTTAACGTTATAGCTACTAGTGGAGTTCCATCCCCAGTTTGCGCTGCTGTAACCGGAGTTGATCTGGTAACTAGCATTTACAACATTATTAAAAGCGCTAATGACGGAAATTGGAATGTTGCTGCAACTTGGGATTGTGTTTGTATTCCAACTGCCGTAAATAGCTTAACTATATTAAATACACATGATGTAACCTTAACGGCCGATCGGACAATAGCTAATCTAACCGTTGATGCAGGTGGCAGTATAAACAATGGTGGAAATATATTAACGATAACCGAAGATTATACCATGAATGGAACCCACTCGGGAACTGGAGTTACAAGACTTACAGGAACTGGAAGTAATATTTCAGGAACTGGTAACACCAGTAATTCAAGTAACCTCGAAATTAGAACAGGAAGTAAAACGATTTTGAGCAGCACTGTTTTTAATAAGCCTAATGGAAACATTGATATAGTTGACGCAAGTATCATCATAACAAATAATGGAAGTGTCACCATTGCAAATGATATCACAGGTTTAAATGGAACAGATCACTGGATTAATGCAACTAATTCATCTTTAACAATAGGTGGCAACTTACTGACTACAGGACAGTTAACCTCATCCGCTACAGGAAATACTGTTACTTACAATGGTGCCGGAGCGCAGAACATTAAACTACCAAATGCTTCACAGTACAATACTTTAACAATTTCGAACAGATCCGTTTCATCGTTAACAGGAAATATTATTGTTGATGTCGACTTAAACATTAGTGGAACAGCACAACTTGACGCAAGTGCAAGTAATTATGACATTGAACTCAGTGGCAATTGGACAAACACAAGCGGAAATGCAAATCCATTCGTTGAAAGAAATGCAACAGTAGGCTTCAAAGGTACTGGTAGCCAAACAATTACATACACTAGCGATGAAACGTTTTATGATGTTGTTCTTAATAAAACAAGTGGAAGTTTAATCTTAGGTACCAATACAAACGTGACAATTGGGAATTTACTTACACTTACAAACGGTATCATTACACCCACTACTTTGGAAATGGTAATTTTCATCACAGGAAGCAGTGCCTCCTCAAATTCAACTAGTTACATTGCTGGCAGGGTTCAAAAAACTGGTGCGACTGACTTTATTTTTCCCATTGGAAAAGGAGGAAAGTATGCGAGGTTAGCTATTTCATCTATTTCAGCATCCTCAACCTTTCAAGGCGAATATTATAATGCGGCCTACGCGAATACAAGTGCCGTTGGTACATTAAATAATGTAAGCGTAAAGGAATATTGGGACTTAAACAGAGTTGCGGGGGGCAATTGTAACGCTACGCTGTATTGGGAAGATGGTAATTTTAGTGGTATTCAAGATATCTCTGGTACTGACTTAGTTGTAACACATTGGAATTCTGGCCTATCAGTATGGGAGGACAAAGGGGGGTCATATACAGGATTAGCTGCTGCAGGAACTGTGACCAGTGGTTTACTAACTTCCTTCAGCCCTTTTGGGTTTGGGTCAGTTGCTGGTGATAATACCTTACCGATTGAATTATTATCATTCAATGCAATATTGGAAGATGGTGCTGTGGCATTAGATTGGACAACTGCTACCGAAATCAACAACGATTACTTTACCGTACAACGGGCAATTGACCAAGCTTACTTCGATGATATTCTTGAGCTACAAGGCGCTGGAAATTCTTTAGTAACGAAAAAATACTATGCTTTCGACACAGAGCCGCTAAACGGAATTAGTTACTACAGGCTAAAACAGACTGATTATGATGGTAAAACATCGTATTCAAGTATTGAAACAGTAACTCGAGCAAGCAAAAACCAGAATTATTTACTGTTCCCCAACCCAGTAGAAAACAGACAGTTTTCCATAGCAATTCAAAGTGAAACACACCAATCTGTTTTACTTGTGCTCTACAATACCCTAGGAAAACAAGTCTATTCCAAAGCCTTTGTTCAGAAAGTTGGCAACTCTTTGATAGCAGTGAATCTTTCAAAAGAACTTGCTCCTGGAATATACTTCGTCATTGGAACAAGTGACAAAGAACTCTTCAAAAAACGTATCCTAATTCGGTAATCGTGTTTTTTTTGTGCTCTGTAATCTATAAGTTAAAATTATTTGTACGTCGAAATTGGTTTAGCATTCAACTCTAAAAGATTGAACGGAAGAGGAACGACGAACAAGCGAGCTCCATTGGAAATAAAATACCGTGAGCAATTAAAAAACTTCCGGACAAGGCTTTTGCAGAAATAAAAACAAGAGCTTACCTTTCGTAAGTGAGTATTTTTATTTCAAGAGTAACGAAGTCACGGAGTTTCTGAATCGGACTTTTTAGGTATTGGGTCGTGGCCAGATGAACCCCAAGGATGACACTTACTAAGCCTCTTCAATCCCATCCACATTCCTTTAAAAGGGCCCCATTCCTTAACAGCCTCAACCATATAAGCCGAGCAAGTTGGCTCGTGCCTGCAAGTAGCAGGAAAAAAAGGTGACACTGTTCCTTGATACAACCTAACAGGAAGTAAGACCAAAAATTTTAAGATTGTATTTATTGGCTTCATGTTCACTCTAAAGTACTCAAAATGTGCTTAGCTCTTTTGAGTATTTGATTTCTGGACAACATATAATTTGGTTTGTCTTTCATTATCAATTTCTGGTATTTAGCAATGTCACCATGATTATTCGAAAACATTTTCTTCACATAAATAGCTGAGCAATAAATTTTCAGGTACTTGTCCACTTGTAATCGAAAAACAGGATCATCAAGCAGTGGGTGCAAAAAGTATTCAAACTGTTTTTTTTCTTTAAACCAAATACCTTTATTTCTTGGATCCATAACATCGTAACAGTCAAAGGCAACAGGTTCGAACTTTTTCGTTTCAGGATTATAGTAAAAACGTAAATTCAACCAACGTAAGTTGTGTCTGGAACACATAAGTACACTAATTACAATATACCGAGCATACAAATCGTTGTTAAATACTTCACTGGGTAAAATACTCCCACTAAGGTAACTGGCAAGTCTATCAATCGCTTCATTGTACAAAGGTTCATTCTTTTTCGCCCACTTCCCATTACTGGCTCTTATTTCAGCAGAGAGCATATAAACGCTATCAATTCCATTTTTGGTTGTAAGTCATTTTTTCCAATATTCATTCTTGTCAAATTTCAAAATAGATACAGGCATTCTATTAGCCGATTCTAGTAATTGATCACCTATCACACTCACCACGGCATAAGCACCCTTAAGGTTATTGTTAATAGTAAGAAAAATACTCAAGGCTAATTAACTCTTCCTTCTTACACAATTTATGAAACAAGAATTCAAGTAAAATTTTTTAGTGTGCGGTCCCTGAATAGCCAACTTATTTTGCTGAAGACCCAGCTTTATTTTCCTCTTCAACTTAAACGACCACAATCTTTCCGTTAAATGGTCAGCGTCATCAACCTTTAACCTGATTTTCAATTTTATAGTTGCCTCACTGCAAGACAAGGTAGCTGGAACATAATCTGCCTTATAGTTTAAAAAGGTGATTTATTGCTATCGAAGAATCCCATTTTGCGACTATTTTACTGAAATATTCAAAACGATTCCAGACTCCAATTGCTCCTTTGTAAACCTTGAAGTTTCATCGAAAGACACAACACTCTCTTCAGCGCCTGATTGTAACATCATCACAAAGCAACATTATAATATCATTCAAAATCGGCAAGCTAACACCGCCCCAATTCTAAAGATAATTTGTTTTTAGTAGAGGTATTCGCAAATTTAAAAAGCACAGCTTACTTTTCGTAAGTGAGTATTTTTCAATTGAGAATAACGCCGTACTGCCCCTATTAATTGAGTATTGCGTCTACGCCAGGAAGAACCTTCCCTTCTAACAACTCCATTAATGCCCCTCCACCAGTACTAATATAACTAACCTGATCGGCCAATCCATACTTGTTAATAGCTGCAACTGAATCTCCTCCACCAATTAAAGTAAAAGCTCCGTTTTTGGTTGCTTGAACAACAGATGCTGCAATGGATTTTGTTCCTTCTCCAAAAGCGTCAATTTCAAATACTCCAACAGGACCATTCCAAAGAACAGTTCCAGATTCTTCAATTACTTTTCCAAATATTTTTCTTGATTCTGGACCAGCATCTAAACCTTCCCAACCATCAGGAATTGTTCCTGCTTTACAAACTTGTGTATTAGCATCGTTTGAAAAATCATCAGCAACTAAAGAATCAACTGGTAAGTATAAATTAACTCCTTTTTCTTTTGCTTGCTTCATTACCTCAACAGCAGTATCGATGAAATCATCTTCACAAATTGAATTTCCTATTTTTCCACCATTTGCTTTAGAAAAGGTATAACCCATTCCTCCACCAATAATTAAGTTGTCTACTTTGTCTAACATTTTTGTGATAATAGCAATTTTAGAAGACACTTTAGATCCTCCCATAATTGCTGTAAGAGGCTTAGCTCCCTCACCAATTGCTTTTCCAATACTCTCTAATTCGTTAGCTAGTAACAAACCAAACATTTTGTCTTGTGGGAAAAATTTTGCAACGATAGTTGTTGAAGCATGCGCTCTGTGAGCAGTTCCAAAAGCATCGTTCACATAACAATCAGCTAGTTTAGATAAGCTTTCACTAAAACCTTCATCTCCTGCAGTTTCTTCTTTGTAAAATCTTAAGTTTTCTAATAACAAAACTTCACCCGACTTTAAATCAGCTGCTGCCGCTTCAGCTTTTTCACCAATACAGTCATCAACAAATTTCACCTCAACTCCAATGTTTTCAGAAACCTTTGCTACAATGTGCTTTAAAGAAAACTCATCAGTAGGACCGTTTTTCGGACGACCTAAGTGGGACATTAAAATTGCACTCCCTCCACCTTCGATAATAGCTTTGATAGTTGGCACTGCCGCTCTTATTCTAGTGTCATCAGTGATGTTCAAGTTCTCATCCAATGGGACGTTAAAATCAACCCTTACTAAAGCTTTCTTTCCTTTAAAATCGTAGTTATTTACTGTCTTCATGTAGTTTCTCTGTTTGTTTATTGAAGGGTTAAAGATAATTAATAGAATCAAGTATGAAATTTATTTGAATATTTAATTTGAAGAGCATTTACCCCTAGCTTTTCCATCAAATATTTTTTTAGTCTTGAAATAATAACTATTTTTGCAGTCCTGAAATTCGTTCTTTTCGGAATTATTGAATGCGAAAGTAGCTCAGCGGTAGAGCACGACCTTGCCAAGGTCGGGGTCGCGGGTTCAAATCCCGTCTTTCGCTCCACGATTTAAGAACTAAAAAATTAGTTGCTCGAGTGGTGGAATTGGTAGACACGTTGGACTTAAAATCCAATGATCATTGCGATCGTGCGGGTTCAAGTCCCGCCTCGAGTACTAAACGTCTCAACTTCGGTTGAGGCGTTTTTTGTTGCAACCCTAGTAAGAAGGCTTCCACTTTCTTACTGGATGGCTCAATCATTAATTTGGTTGAGCTTTTTTTTTGCTTTAAATATTTTAACATTTGTTGCCGAAGATTTCCTTTAAGGTATCTTCTTTAAAAAACATAAAATGAAAAATTTCATCCTTCTCTGCTTAATGTTTATCTCTATTGTTGGATTTTCGCAAGATAAAAAGTCATTCTTTTATGAGGTTTCTAAAGTAGGTAGCCCAAACTCTTACTTGTATGGAACAATGCACCTTCCCAGTTACAAAACACTTCAAATTCCCGACACGCTTTTTAAAATGTGCGAAGATTTAGATGTATATGTTTTTGAAGTCTTACCAGACTCTACCACAATCAGTAATGCACAGGCCATCAAATCCGAACTTCGAAAAACAAATAGGTTCAAGGACAAAGCCACACCGGTTCAATTTCACAAGGTAAAAAATTTACTAAATGCACATTTCAAAGCTGACATCAACAAATACGACACACTAACTCCAAATGAAATTAGCAGCTATTTAACTGGCTTCAAAAAAACAGCTCAATATACACCTGATGAATTATTGTACTTGTTTGCCAAAAAAACAAAGAAGCAGCTAATTCCCCTAGAAGACGCCGCTGTCCTTTACAAAATTCAAATGAGCTATGATTGTTATAACCTAGAAGCAGACTGTGACAATTTTAAACCAACTAATAACCTGACTTCAAAGTCACTTAATGCCTACTACAAAGGTGATTTCGCAACGTTTTATCAAATGACTCAGCGTTCTGCAAAACGTCATGCAAAATATCACGATGCTTTAATAACCCAAAGAAATCAGTTCTTTAATACACAAGTACTTGCTTTGTTGCTCCAAAATAAATCAATTCTTGTTACCGTAGGACTAGGACACTATGTTGGAGAGGATGGTATGATATCTTATCTGAAAAAACAGGGATATGCAGTCAAAAGAATAACTAGTAAATCACAAGTTGGAACAAAAGCAAGGATTGTTTCCCAACTTACGGATGCTTTTTCCGGTGATGAGATGAAGGATTTGGTGCTAAACCTCACAGGTCATGCAAAATTTGGCAAACTGATATTAGAAGAAAAGTACGACAGTACATTATATTACACTCGTGGTAAAACCGATGAAATCTCTCAATTGTACACCGCACAGGCCTACGAAGGCAAGGAGAATCTCGAGAAAGCATTGATGGCCATTACTGAAACTATTAAAATTAAGGACAATGGTGAATACCGTTACCTAAAAGCAGGGTACTTGTATCTTTCAGATAAGTATGAAAAGGCCATCACAGAGTATCAGCACATTTTAGTACATTTTCCTGATTATGATTCAAGTGCAGTTTTATGGGATATTGCTCAGGCTTATTTTTTCATGAATGATCCCCTACTTGCATCAGAACACTATATCAAGTACTACGATAAGACAAACGATGAAGAAGCATTAGTTTATGTGGGTTACTGCAAAATTCAGCAAGATAAACATGACGAAGCATTAAAAATTTTACTCTCTGTTGCTAACGAAAAATTCAAAGATGCGGCGTACTATTACTATTTAGGTAAAATTTATACCGCTCAAGCTGAATGGGAAAAATCACTCCTTGAATTAATAAAAGCAAACGAACTTGGCCACGGATATTATAATCATGAAGTAGCACTAGCATATTTCAACACTAATAACTATCAAAAAACCATTGAATTCTGCACTAAAACTATTGCAAGTTCACCAAGTGAGGCCGACGAGGCACGTTTTTATCGAGCCTTGTCATATTCTCAATTGGAAAATAAAGCTGAAGCAAAAAAAGATATGCTAGCTTATTCAGAAGTCTTTCCTGACTTCTCCCCTGCCAATTACTTTTTAAGCAGCATCTACAGAGATGAAAAAGATTTAGTGAATGCTTTATTTTATGTTAACAAGGCACTTTCAGGTGCTCAGGATTTTCAAAACTTCTATTTAAAAGGTCTTGTGCTTTTTGAAATGGATAAATACACAGAAGCAATCGAGCCGTTCCAACAAGCTAAAATATTAAAGCCTGAACATGGGGATATCTATTACTACATTGGAGTATGTCACTTTAGGTTAAAGGATAATGAAACCGCATGTGCTCTTTTTAAGAAAGCAAAAGCACTGGGTACAACAGACATAGATCAATTAATTTTGAAAGTTTGTAAATGATATAGGTGTATAGATAATACTAAGCCCTTGTAATTTCTCAATAAGCAATCACTCGTCTGAGTTTGTCCTATCCACTTAGTCCTTAAAAGTGCCTTCAAATAGGATTCGAGAATCATTAACATCAACAAATTCATTCAACTCGTATACATTTTGAAAACCATATCCATAAAGGTTAATGACAGCTGGAATGTTAAGCGCCAAACTTTTCACTCGCCCCATGTCCATCTCTGATTTTTTTTCAGGAAAGAATATTGGCACAATTGCCTTACTCATAAATGCTTTATCTTGAAAATTGATTTTAATCCCTTGAGAATCATAAAAATTATTGTTGCAATAAATGTAAATATCAGTTTGCTTGCCAGAGTACAGAGCAAAAACGCTGTCAAGTTAGCGGTAGTAAAATCAGAAAAATTAAGATGGATTGCACCTTTAACATGCTTCAGGTCATACATGGCTTTTAATCTGGTGTCTAAAATCACTTTATTGGACTTATTCCCTTCCGACAAGAAATGATTTAAGCTTACCAGTCTCGAATTTCGTACTTGTTTAACCTGGGTAACTAATTGTTCAAAATAGGCATAATTAACTAGGGGAATCGATTTAGTTGTGGGTGGTGTTGAACTCACAAGACTTGACGGTTCAGAATAGTCCGCAGGTTGTTTTCTATTTTGATTTTCAGCCTGAGCAGTGAAGCTCGACAAGATAAATATTCCTGAAATTGCTCCAAATGTAAATTGTATAAATAATTTTTTCATGGTTTTGTAGTATTTGTTCACCGTACAGATGGAACGAATACACCAAGTAAAACACCGCGAATTAGAAAAGCATCAAGTAGACTTAGGGAATAGGTATGGCAAATGGAACAATAATTTTCTCTAAAAACAGTCTGGAACATTTTCCTAAAAAAACACTCTTCAGGTCTTTCATGAATAATGACTTACTAAGAAAACCATTCACAATGTCACACTGCTGAGCCTTATCTTTGTCTATAAAATCCTAACTTTATTGCTGCCAATCTATTTCAATGAAAAAATCAACAAAATTTCTGCTCTCTGTTCCTTCAGTATTGATGTTACTTTTAATACCAGTGAATTTCTTTGCTGACTTACCTTTCGGCGAAGGTGATTTAATAATTAATATAATGATAGCTGTTGAGGTTCCATACCTTGCCGCGTTAATATACATGCTGATAAAGTTGTGGAAAAATCCCAACAAAACAAAGTCAGAAAAATGGACTTGGACACTTTTGACACTGCTTGTCTTCGGACCGGTCACAGTCCTTATCTATTTGTGGAACATTGAAGCAGATAAAAACACTGAAAATTAATGAACCTTGAATTGGAATCACTCATTCTATCCAGCACCTCTTCTACTTCTCTCCAACAACTTGAAACCATTCAAACGCTGTGGTCTGGCTATGGGAAAATCGTTCGGTATAGTTTAAAAGGTGGAGCCATTTCATCTGTAGTAATAAAGCAAATTCAAATATCTTCTTCGTCAACTGAACAAAATAATCATCCACGTGGCTGGAACACTTCTATTTCTCATGACCGGAAGCTAAAGTCCTATGAAATTGAAACCAATTGGTATGAACTGTTTAATAAGCAATGTGATTATTCTTGTCGTACGCCAAAGTGTTATGGGGTAACTCAACACGAAGGGAATGTTTATATTGTTTTAGAAGATTTGGATGAGTCGGGCTTTCCAATCAGAAAAGACCAGGTTTCAATTCCAGAAATTAAAACCTGTTTACAATGGCTGGCAAATTTTCACGCCACTTTTATGAACGTTAAACCCAAAGATTTGTGGCCAATTGGAACTTATTGGCACCTTGCAACACGTCCTGAAGAATTAAAGGCTCTAAAAGATGAGAAGCTGAAAGATGCAGCACCTATAATTGACAAAATATTAAATGAATGCACCTATCAAACTATAGTACATGGTGATGCAAAACTGGCAAACTTTTGTTTTTCAATTGACAGCACAAAAGGAACAGCAAATGTATCTGCAGTAGACTTTCAATATGTAGGGGGTGGGTGTGGAATGAAAGATGTCGCCTACTTTTTAGGAAGTTGTTTGAATGATCAAGAATGTGAAACACATGAAAATGAGTTGCTAGGTTACTATTTTACTGAACTAAGCGCGGCATTAATTGACCAAAAATCAGACCTCAAAAACACGATAGACATTCAATCATTAGAAAAAGAATGGCGCGACCTATATGACTTTGCTTGGACTGACTTCCACCGTTTTCTTAAAGGATGGAGCCCTGGACATTGGAAGTTAACCAGCTACAGTGAGCGCATGGCCCAAAAAGTAATTGCGAGAATTGATTCAAATTTAGCTTTAAGAGATAAAGATGAAGTCGATTCTAAAAAACAAGAAGCCAAGATTAACAAAGGTGGAAAGCTCTATCATGTGCATTTACAAGAGTTAAAAAGTATAGCGGTACTCGCGGCAAAAAAAGCTGGAGATTACATTGGTATGCAGCGCAGTGTGAACCATGAACGGATCATTAAAAAGGGAGGTAGTTCGGAAGCTTCAAAAATTGTTACCCGCATTGATTTCAAAAGTCAAGAAATAATACTTTCTCACATTATTCCAACCTGCAAACCATTTAATTTAGGGCTGCTTAGTGAGGAGACTATTGATGATTCCAGCCGACTAATCAAAGACTATTTTTGGTGCATTGATCCCTTAGATGGTACACTGCCTTTTGCTGAGGGAACCGACGGTTACGCTGTTTCCATTGCCCTTGTGAGTAAGGAAGGAGAATCGGTCCTGGGTGTAGTTTACGATCCCGTCAAAAATGTGTTGTATGAGGCAATCAAAGGGCTGGGTTGCTGGAGAAACAGTAAAAAATGGAAGATTAAAACTCCTAGTTCTGAGGCTAATTTTACTTTTAACAGTAACCGTAGTTTTCACAAATTATCGGCTTACCCAGCAGTAAAAATAGGCATTGATGGACTAGCTAAATCACTTGGTCATGATACTGTGCTTGAGCGTCATTATGCAGGAGCAGTAATGAATGCAATTTGGACGCTTGAAGAAGCTCCAGGATGTTACGTTGCGCTCCCTAAAAAAGAAGCTGGAGGAGGAAGTATTTGGGACTTTGCCGCCACAACTTGTATTTTCACTGAGCTGGGATTGCCTCCCATAAATAGTACAGGAAACCCTTTGAGATTGAATGAAAAGGAAACGACTTTCATGAACAAACAAGGTGTTATTTTTACTTCAGATAATTCAACTAAAGATGGCTTATTAAAACTGATTAGAGCATAAATCATACATCAAATTTTTACCAAACAAGGCATCCTTTACCATATACTTTTAAAATTTGGTATCTTTCTCAAGTGAATGATTGAATACAAACACAAGCTTTATTTTAAATAGAAGATATACATAACAACATTTATCCATGTTCATTCAAAAAACGTTTTCATTCATAGGATTAATGCGATTCGCGGGTCATCATTTTGTATGGCTATTCTTGTGGATGAGTGCACCTGTGTTACTTTTCTACTTTTTTGATTTTAAGTACGCTTTTATCCCTTGGTTGCCCGTTTCAATAATGGGCACAGCAGTAGCGTTTTATGTTGGTTTTAAAAACAACCAAAGTTACGACCGGCTTTGGGAAGCTCGAAAAATTTGGGGTGCCATTGTTAACAGTAGCAGAGCTTGGGGTAGCACCGTAAAAGGGTTTATCAGTGATGATTTTGGCACAGACAAGTCAGAAAAAGAGCTGAGTGAAATTGTTACAAAATTAATTCACGCCCAAATTGCCTGGCTCTACCAGTTAAGGAAGCAACTACTAGTTCCATTGCCTTGGGAACACATAGCCCTAAACAATAAAATGATGAGGAGATTCAGCGCAAAAAGAATTAAAACTTTTGGCTTGGGCTTAGTTGAAGATCAAGAGATTGATTTGATGATTCACAATTGTTTAAGCGATGAGATTTGTAACAGGATAAAAAATTCCTCTAACAGTGCAACTGCAATCATTGACATTCAGTCAAGCGCCCTTAAAGCATTAAGAAAGGATAAGGTAATTGATGATTTCAGACACATGGAACTTCAAAAAATATTAAATGATTTTTACGTTCACCAAGGTAAATGTGAAAGGATTAAGAAATTCCCTTTTCCAAGACAGTATGCTAACATGAGCGTTATTTTTATCGCGATATTCATGGTTTTACTCCCTCTTGGGACAGTAATGGAATACGCAAAACTAGGACCTTGGGGAATTTGGGCATCAATTTTCACCAATGTAATAATTGGCTGGGTGTTTGTTGTAATGGAACTAGTTGGAGATTATTCTGAAAACCCTTTTGAAGGAATGGGAAATGACATTCCAATGCTTTCCATATGCAGAACAATTGAAATTGATTTACGTGAAATGCTTGACGAAGGTGATATTCCAGCACCAATCAGAGCAGTAAATAATGTGCTGATGTAAATCAACTTTACTGAATTGACTTTGAACAAAAAACGGTTATTAAAAACTAATACCGATAAGTACACATAAAAAACCAACAACAATGAAAATATTCTTAACCATCTTCGCCTTATTAGTTATCACTTTAGCAAATCCTGTTTTTGGAAATGAAAACCAAACAGATTCATCCGTAACTTCTGCAGATTCTAGTAAAGTAGAAAAACCAGCTGATGGCTTAGTTGCTATTACTGATTTGTACCGTTCAAAGGACAGTAAAACCCTCATCATGAGCAGATACAGTGAGCTACCAGATGGAGCTAGTGAAAAAATGATTGCAAAAATGCAGAGTATCTTGGACAAACGCTTAACAAAAAAGACCTTTGCTGATCAAATCCTAGCTCTTCTTGAAAAGGCACAAAAATCAACTCCAAATCTAGTGATAAATCCAAGGCCAAAGCCTTCAGAAACTACTCAAATGGCCACTTTTGAAATTGGGAAAGGACAGCAACTTAAATTGTATTTAATGAAAACAGGGTTGTGGGGTTTCCATATGTAAACTCTCCAAAAGCAGTCACCTGAATTGGTGTTGTGCAATTTGCAATACCTCTAACTATGGACAAAATAACATTTTTCTTTTCTCTACTTCTCTCTGCGAGCCTGAATGCCCAAGTACAATTCAATGTAGTAAAGCATGATTTTGGTCAGCTGATTTCATCCTCTCAACGTTATGTGGATATTACAGTAAAAAATAATGGAAGTACATCAATCCTAATTTTTAGCGTCAGAAAGCCTAAAGAAGTTAGTTCGCTCATTTCCAAAAAGAGAATTCAAACCGATAGCACCTCAACAATAAGGCTTCAAGTAAATCCTAAAAAAACAGGACCTTTTAAATACCAAATAGAAGTGTTTACAAGTGACCAAAATGAGCCAACCATCGTGACTTTATCTGGCGACATGGTCGAATATGACGCTTCAAGCAACCACTTATTTACTGCCTGCCCATCCTTTAGCTCGCAACCTCAAAGTGGCAATCCACAAGCTTTCAAATTAACAGTAGTTACTGTTGACAAAATTACCCAGGAAAAACTAAATCAGTCAACAGTCACCTTAATCCAAAAAGGAATTGAAGTCTGGACCGACAAAACTGATACAGAAGGAGAAGTAAAACATGATGCGTCGCTTGGTATAACTTATTTTGTTGGCGAACAAGTAGGTTATTTCCCTGCAGAAAAGGGTCAATACATTAATTTCAAAAGAAATTTAATTGTCCTTGAATTAGAAAAAGATACTAATACAATTGAACCACCACAAGGGCCTGACGTATTTGCAAAAAAAAAGGAAGAAGAACCAATTGCTGCGAATCCTGAAATAGAACCTGAGATGGGGGCGGAAAAAGAATTTGAACAAGAAAACCAAGTCATAGCAACGATCCAAAAAGAGTCTCCAGGAATTCTCGCCGACATTGATTCTATTGACAAACGACATTTGTTCTCAGAGTTGGACAAAGACAATTTTGACACGCAACATTTCAAAGGTATCAATGTAGTCTTTGTTCTTGATATTTCCTCCTCGATGCGCCAAGCAGACAAAATTGAATTAATGAAATACTCCTTGATACAATTGAGTAAAATGCTTCGTCCGCAAGACAAGTTCAGTATTGTATCTTATGCATCCAACTCAAAGGTAGTGCTTCCTTCAACCCAAGGTGACTCAATAGAGGCTATCCAAGAAGCCATTCAAGATTTAGAAGCACGAGGATTTACATCAGGAAGTAAAGGAATAAAATTAGGTTACGAAACCGCTACACTATCAAAAATTCAAAATGGAGCAAACCATGTGATAGTAATTACAGATGGTGCCTTTAATCAAGATTCAAAAGGCTACTTAAAGCACATAAAAAGGTACAACCGAAAAGGCATGACCTTATCGGTGGTAGGTATAAAATGCAAAACCAAAGAGGAAGAAGAACTACAAAAAGTAGCTACATTAGGAGGAGGACGTTATACTAGGATCAACAAACTTTCTGACGCTCAACAAAACCTAAAACAAGAAATTAGAAGAGCTAGTTTTAGGAGATAAGCTAAATCGTTTTATGACAACACATGAAATTGATGGAGCGAAAAAGAACCTCTTTTCCCAAAACATGACTAGAATCACAAAGCTCAATTTGCTTCCTACAACCATAATATTGTACCTTTGTACAAACGAAAAAATTCACGTTCATGTTCCTCCTGAATCGAGTAAATAAAAAAGAGCTTAAGAAACGAATTCAAGAAGAAACCATTAAAAGAATAACTGTTTCTTTTTATAGGTATGTCATTATAGGTGAACCGCAAGTTCTTCGTGATGAATTATTTGAATTATGGCAAAACCTCAACATATTGGGGAGGATATATTTGGCCGGTGAAGGTGTCAATGCTCAAATGAGTGTGCCGGAAGAAAACTGGGAAACATTTAAGGTTAAGCTGGAAGAAAATTCTCTTTTCAAGGGCATGCCGATGAAAATTGCTGTGGAAGATGATGGAAAATCATTTTACAAATTAGCCATTAAAGTGAGAAAGAAAATTGTAGCTGACGGATTAGATGACGAAACGTTTGATGTAACCAATGTAGGAAATCATTTAACAGCCAAAGAGTTTAATAAAGCCATGGAAGATCCTCAAACGGTGATTGTGGACATGCGAAATCATTACGAAAGTGAAGTTGGAAAATTTGTAGGAGCTATTACACCCGATGCCGACACCTTCAGAGAAGAACTTCCAATGATAATTGACGAACTGGAAAACAAGAAGGACAAAAAAATAATCATGTACTGCACAGGAGGAGTTCGGTGCGAAAAAGCCAGTGCGTACTTAAAGCACAATGGTTTCGAGGATGTAAACCAGTTACATGGTGGGATAATTGACTACGTAAGACAAACAAAAGCTGAAGGTTTAGAAACAAAATTCGTCGGAAAAAACTTTGTGTTCGACGAACGGATAGGAGAAAGAATTACTGATGATGTAATTGCTGAATGTCACCAATGTGGATCGGCTTGCGACACCCATGTGAATTGTGCTAACGATGATTGTCATTTACTCTTCATTCAATGCGACTCGTGTGCAAAAAAAATGGACGGATGTTGCACTCCTGAATGTGTTGACATTACTGCACTCCCAATTGAAGACCAACGAAAATTAAGGAAAGGAAGTAAAAAAGAAGACTGTTTATCTGTTTACAAAAGCAGGCTAAGACCTAACCTGAAAGACGTCCTTGCTGAACGAAAAAAGAAGGAGCAGTCTAATAAGTGACACCTTCATTTTCTAGTACTTTTTTTTCTTAGTTAACCAAGTCTTGGCTTGCTCAAAGACAAATTCAAATCAATACTTTTCCTCTAAAGAACACTCTAGCCGTGAAGGTCTGTAGTTGAAACATTGACAATTAGTAAGTATTTCAATAATTTTTCCGTATTTATACTACAGGTACATAACTGCTTTTCAAGAGCAGGGATAGTGTTAAAGAAATAATATTAGCTATGAAATCAGAGAGCAGGCCATATACATCGGATGCTACGACATCAAAAATTCAGCTACTGCAAGAACATGTTTATCTGCTAGACAACTACACCATATCAATTAAAGAAATAGCTTTCCCCACTGAGTTTTCGGTGAAAATTATTACTGAAAAAATGAAATTGCTAGTTGATCAGAATCCGGGTAAAATATGCTGCTAGATATCAGTGAATCAGCTCGACCAGATGCAAAAACCAGGAGATTAATAAACGAGTCTCTTGCAGCTATTGCTACCAACGTAAAACATTGTGGTTTCTTCACTGGAAAAAATGTGATCATCAATACTGCAATTCGTTTTGTGATGTATGGCACTGGTATAAAAAATTATTCAGTATCTAAAACTAGAGAGGAAGCATTAAAAGCTATTCATGCCGCTCAGTAAATCACCCATAAAAGTTATTTTGGACCAAATCATTGCCATTGCAAATGGCAGCTGCACGATTACAGAAGAGCAGATCAAAAATGAAAATGACGATAACTTCCGTGAAGTAATGATGGGTTTATTGATCCTTTCCGAAGATCTTGATTTAGGGAAGCAGGAGCTTGAACAAATAAATGACAACCTAGAAAAAACAGTTGCTAGTCGAACAGCTGAACTGAGTGAGGCGTTAGATAACATAAAAATTAACGAATCGAAATATTCTTCCTTTTTTGAAAATTCCAGTATTGGAATGTTAATGATTTCCACTGACGGATATTTTGACGCAGTAAATGAAGCCGTCTACAAAATGTTGGGGTACAACTATGAGTCACAAGAATTGATAGGAGTGCACTACATGAGCGTTACTCTCAATAAAGACAAATCCGCTAGCGAAACATCCTTTTCTGAATTTTTACATCACGGCTTAGATCGAATACAAATTGAAAAACGATTTTTGCGAAAAGATGGATCGCATCTGTGGGCGCGAACGACTATATCAAACATCAAAGACGTAGATGACAACATTGTTAATATTGTTGTCGTTCTTGAAGGCCAAACTGAAAAAATATTAATTGAAAAAGAAAGAGATCGCCTGTACAACGACTCAAATGATTTAATATGTGCGACAGACAAAAATGGATACTTAGTTAGCTTTAACCCTGCCTTTCTTTCCTCACTTGGCCATTCTGAAGAAGAACTTAAAGCTATACGATGGCTTACATTTATTCACCCTGACGACGTTGAAAAAACTGTTCGAGAAGGAACGAAACTAATTAAAGGGATTGGCACTTATAATTTTCAGCACAGGTTCAGGTGCGGCGATGGCTCATACAAGTGGCTTGCATGGAGCGGTGCACTTGACAAAATAACTGGACAAGTTTTCGGTATTGCCCGAGACATTACTTACCAAGTTAAGAATGAACAAGCTTTACAGAGAACCCTAGATGAACTGAAGCAATTCAGTTATATCGCAACGCACGATTTAAAAGTGCCTTTAGACAACATTAAGGGCTATTACAGCATTATTAATGACGAATTGGAAGAGCAAAATAAATTAGTCAAGGAAATCCTCCCTTGGATAGGAAAATCAGTCAAACAAGTAGATGGAATCATTGCCAGTTTAATCAATGTTGCCAAAGCAGCTCAGAGGGAAGAAGCTCTATTAATTAATTGGGAAGAAATTACTTCAAATTTAGATGGCCTCTTTCGTCAAAAAGTTCCACAAACTGCAGGAACATTAACTTTCGACTTTTCAGAAGTAAAGGAATTAAATTACTCCAAATATCAAATCTCCAGTATTTTTCAAAACATCATCAGTAACGCTTTAAAATATCACTCTCCAGAGCGAAATCCTATTGTGAGGGTGACAGCAACAAATAGCAACGAATTTCTCCGAATAGATTTTACCGACAATGGATTGGGAATTGACCTCGAAGTGCAAAGCGAAAAACTATTTGGCTTGTTTCAGAGAATATACACCAACGACGAAGATGGAACCGGATTGGGATTGTACATGATAAAGAAAATGATTGAAAGTAGAGGGAGAAAGATAGAAGTAGAAAGTGAAATAGGGAAAGGATCGACTTTTAGTGTGTTCTTGCTGAGCAATTTATATGACTAACTGAATATCTTTGAATTGTAAATTTAATCAGTGAAGTATATTTCCCATATTTCACTAATTTTACTCTTCAATAAAGGCTTTCCTACATATCCTGATAACGTTTTATACTCCTTACTATTGTCTAAATCGCGTGGATTTTGAGAGGTAGTTAACATTAACAATGTGATTCGGTTTTTAATTTCACTAGGAAATTTGGTGTATTCCTGCAAAAACTCAAACCCGTTCATTAAAGGCATGTTAATGTCCAACAATATCAGCTCAGGTAATTCCTCTAATTCACACTTTTCAAGGAAATCCAGCCCCTCTTGTCCATTTACACAAATGTCAAATTTTATACTCAAGTTCATGCTCGAAAACAAATACTTGTTTAAGTTATTTGTTGCTTCGTCATCATCAATTAATAATATTGAATTAAGCTTCCTCATGATCTCTTTGTAATTGAGTACGATTAAAGATAAATAATGCATCCCAGTATACGTTATAAAAAAGGTGGTGTAAAACTATACGTTCTATATTAGTTATAATCAACCAAGTACATGTCCCACTTTTGCCTTGTCTTAATTTCTATTTTTCCTCTCGGTTCAAAGTAAAAATCATCTTTTACTTTTAAGTAGGTACCCCTCTGAAATGTTTATTTTTCCAGGTTCGCTGGAACTTTCGATGTGCGCATCCCCAATGGTTTTTATATTCTCTACTTTATTAAAGAACATAATGCTGTCAAAGTTACTAAAGGATTGCCCTCAAATCTCTCATCGTCCGACAATTTCGTTACTTCAAATGGCTTATCAGGAGTGTTGATTGCCTGCCCACAAAACGAAATTGACCTCAAGGTTTCTCTTACCCCAATTCCATGGTTAGATTTAAACCGCTGCCTGTCTTCGTCCACCAAGCTAATTAAGCGTATCGGAATTTGACATAATTCGGCAGCTATTCTTGTAATATCATCAAGATAAGTCTCCTCAAAAGTTTCCAGAATACTTTATGAACACAGTGCCTTTACCTTTCGGCTTCATTTTCTGTAATTTCAGGTGTCGTCATTTTATTGAATGATGCACTAAATTTTAGGGCCTGTTTTCTTGAAAGTTTACTAAGATTCGTGGAAAATTTTTCTCGCTTCGAAACCAAATTATAACTAACCAACTTCGGTATGCCTACTTCTTCGCGATGTCATTTGATGACAAAATGTACGGCAGCTTTATTTATCAAGTCGAACATAATAGTTCATTATTGACTTCGAAAAATTCGAATTAGTTTCTTTACTCTAGAAAATATTAACGTTTTTCATGTTTTTTCGACAAATGAATCGATAATTTCTCCCTCATGGATTCTAGGATATTTTACCTACCTTCTTCCGCGAGAAGAATTTAAATTGTTAATTAACGGGAACTTTATCCCAAAACGAACATCTTCTCTTAATACCTACTCAAAGTGAAACCTTTATGACAAATTCAGATTCTAAAAACACAATAGACATCACTTTTTTGAAATCACAAATTGGAGATGAAAAAAAAAATGTTGTTCAAATATTATCTGTTTTTAAAAAGGCCATGTTGTCGTTTTGTGAGCTAATTGGTGAACACTTATCAAATGAAAATGTAGCAGGAATTAAGGACCAAACACACAAATTGGCTCCCTCATGCCAAATGTTAAGATTAGATTACTTGTACAATTTATTAAGGGAGACTGAACTAAAATCCAGTACCTCCGTTAGCACGTCTCAAGTAAAGGAGCAAGTAGATGAAGCATTACAAATCATCAAGATGGTCATTCCTCAAATTGATCATTTAGTTGATAATTATGAGTAAGCTGATTCAAGAGTCTATACACCACATATTTAACATTCTCTCCAATTGTAGTAAATTGCAATCATTTGCTAGGACAAAATTTAACTACCTAAAAGTGAAAACATTATATACCTTATTAATCGTCTCTGGTGGATTATTGTTCAGTTGTCAAGAATAACCAACGAAAAATAGCATCCATTCAACAAGTACTCAATTCTAATGCTCTAAGTGAGCCAATACACCCCATTAAAATTCCATCCAATTTAAACAATGAACTAGTTCATCTAGGTAACCTTTTATTCCATGAGAAAAAACTTTCAGGTGACGACACAATTTCTTGTGCTTCTTGCCATTCAATTGAGGGTGGTGGTGTTAATGGACTGAAATTTGGCATAGGAGTTAACGGTGCGACTGGTACCATTAATGTTCCTACTATATTAAATGCTACTAATAACTTTGTGCAATTTTGGGATGGTAGAGCCGAGAGCCTGTTTGATCAAATTGAAGGCCCAATTAACCTTCCTGTTGAAATGGCTAGTAATTGGCCTGATGTATTAAAGGAATTAAAAGCTGACACAGAGTACGGTCTTCTTTTTTCCAAATCATTTGATGATGGGATAACAGTTCAAAACATAAAACTCTCAATTGCTGAATTTGAAAAAAGTTTGGTGACCCCAAGCAGGTTTGACGCCTACCTATTGGGTGACACAAATGCCATAACATCAATTGAAAAAGAAGGGTATGCTTTGTTTAAGTATAATGGATGCATTGTTTGCCACCAGGGACAAAATATAGGGGGAAACATGTACCAAAAATTAGGAATTACAGGTGATTATTTTGCGAATCGGGGACAATTAACAATCGAAGATAATGGGAGATTTAATGTTACTGAAAACGAAATGGATAGGCATTATTTTAAAGTTCCAACCTTGAGAAATATTGCTCTAACAGCTCCTTACTTTCATGATGGATCGACTAAAACTTTGAAAGAAGCAATCAACGTGATGGCCAAGTACCAAGTTGGACGAAAAATCAATGAAGAGGATGTCATAAAAATTGAAGCTTTCCTAATTTCACTAACTGGCGACTCCTTAAGCAATTCCTTAAAACGCGATAAAATTAAGGCAATTGTAAAATGAAAAAGCAACTGTACATATCGTCTGCAATAGTTTTACTCTTAGTAGTAAACTTCTTTGTGGTCCAAATGGTGCATTCTGATCAGGAAGAAAACTTACTTGAAATTAGACTTCAACTTTTGAAAATTAAAAATTATAACAACGAAGAAAATGAAATACTCCTACTGGCAAGCACTTCTAAAATAATCATGTATGATGAAGTAGTTAAGAAACACAAAAAAATAGAAGAAATCTGCATAGTATTAGGACAGCAAATTCATTCCATAGAAGAGGCATCTGCATATGATGGATTAATGCGGGACTTACTGGCGGAAGTTAAAGCCAAAAATAATTTAATCCAACAATTCAAATCACGGAATTCTGTGCTTCTAAATTCGATGAATTCCTTAAACTTATTGAAAAATAATCCCGCTGATGTTAGTAAAGAGGCTAAAAACATCAGAAAATTAAAAGAAGATGTTTTATTCTATAAAGCTTTTGGTGGTGAACAAATGCTACAGATAGTTCGAACAGATTTAAACACTTACTCACAAACGGCGTTAAATTCAGACAATGAATTAAAAATGTTAGTCATTCATGCTTCGAACGTACTATCAGCAGAAAAAAGTTCCTCTGATATTCTACAAGAAATTATCAAAAGTCCAATTGTAGCAAAGGCAAACAATATTAGAAACCAAATTGCCGCTTTATCAACACAATACTTAAATATCGTTAAGAACTCATTGATCACTTTTGTCGCTATAAATGTACTTCTATTTATCCTCTTAGGTTTATTGGCTATAAAACTAAATGCACAATCAGAAAGTCTTATTCAGCTTAACCAAACATTAGAAGAAACTGTAGAGAAAAGAACAAGAAGATTAGCTCGAAGAAATGATGACTTACAACAGTTTGGATACATTGCAACCCATGACTTAAAAGTACCTGTTGACAACATCAAGGGTTATATGCAAATACTAACGGAATACATCGATAAAGATTCTCAAGAAGCTGGAGAAATTGTAGCGTGGATTGATAAATGCCTTAAGCAATCAGATAATATTCTTCAAGATTTAGTTAAAGTTGCAAAATCTGGCATAAATGTGGAAGAAAATAAACCGATTGAGCTACAATCGATATATGATTCAGTACTTGAAACTCAAAGTTTTACTGTCCAAGAATTGGATGCAACCATTACCTCTGATTTTAGCCAAACTACTTCCGTTATTTTGTCTGAACTGCATTTGAGGAGTATATTTGAAAACTTGATAAGTAATGCTTTAAAGTATAGTTGTCCTGATCGTCCAGTACAGATAATTGTTACTTCAAAAACAGTTGGTGAAATGATTCGTGTCGACTTTAAAGATAACGGTCTGGGAATCGACCTGGGTATTCAATACGACAAGCTTTTTGGACTTTTTAAACGAATCTATATCACAGAGAAGGGTTCGGGATTAGGACTGTATCTTATTAAGCAAATAATTGACGACGCGGAAGGAAAAATCGAAGTAGATAGTACTGTGGGAGTGGGATCTACCTTCTCTGTTTATCTAAAATCATAAGGCACTGAATCTTCTTTATAAACCACTGTAGTTCACCTTGAACTTAAGTCGAGCTAAAAACTAAGTTTTTTTACTAAGTATATTTACGCTAGTCTTAAGTTGGGTTAAACTTCTGAATTAAAAATAAATCATGAAAAAATTAAATTGTTTTCTCCTGATAGACGACGAGGCTAAGAATAATTTAAACAAGATAATTTTGAACAATTTTAATCTTGACAACAAAATTGAAGTCGCTTTAAACAGAAAGGAAGGGCTAACATATATACAAAATTGTGCTATCAAAGATTTACCGGATCTAATACTACTTGACATTAACATGCCCTTAATGAACGGTTTTGAATTTTAGAAGCCTACAAATATTTAGAAACAGAAAGAAAGCATGGTGTTACCTTAGTAAGGTTAACTACTAGCACAAATCCACAAGATATAGCAATGGCAAAAGCTTCAAAGTATTTAGATGGTTACATTGACAAACCAATGCTACGATCTAAAGTTTTGGAAGTTTGGAAAACCTACTTTAATGATGAGAAACCATATTCTATTCCCGCAAAATTAAAGAATAAAAAAGGAATTACTGATTCAATTTAACAACCGTTTAAAGAGAGGAAATCTCAAATAAAATAAGACTCTACAAAACAATTTATCCTGTCACCACACAAATTGCTGGCAGTTATTTCAATCGAATTGAAACTTCAATTTGTGAGTCCCGTTAATTAATTATAAGTTGTGTTTAACTTTGAAAGTGCAGCTAAATGAAAAGGTTCGGGGCAACGAATAATCATGAATAAAATATTGGTAATAGACGACAACGAGACCATGCAAACAATACTTAAGTTCAAGCTAGTAAAGAAGAATTACCACCTAAAAACTGCCTTAGATGGAAACCTTGGAAAGCAATTGATCTATGAATTTAAACCTGACCTAATTGTTACTGATTTGATAATGCTGGTAGTTTCAAGATTAATCAAATACTTGAGATTAGATTTATCCTTAGACACTCCAATTGTAATGTTATCGCCGGCTGGTGAAGAAAAAATTGTGTTGCAGGCTTTTGAGTTGGGCGAAAACGACTATGAGAAGAAGCCTTTTAGGCCAAATGAACTAGTCAAAAGGATTAAAATAATTCTAGAAAGATCTTATAGCTAGAGAATATCGTCCAGTGTGAAATCATCAATCTACGGTCACATAATCATCCAATTTCCCCAAGTCAATCATCATTTTTCCATCTTCTTCTTTAATGGAGCTCTTAAATTTAGCATCCCAGATAAACTCATTGGACAAGTAAGACATCCTGGAATATACTATTTGTGAAAATGTATCATCAAATGCTTTCACCAATATGACCACCTCAGCTTGCAAGGAAGGATCAAATTTTTGTAGCGGAGATTTATCATCTATGGGGTGGACAACAGTCCAAGAAAGAGCGAAAAAATTAATTTTATCTAGTTCTAATGGAAGCTTTTCAAAAACTTGTTTACCGTCTTTGCTGTAACTAAAAACTACAGTTACCTCAGCTTCAATTAGCTTACTACTGCGTTGGTTGGCCATTTTGAACATCAAAGCCTTCCCGCCTCTATAAGGAGCAATCAGTACATTTTTACTGTATTTTATTTTCGTTTTGGGCCTTGAAAATCGACCGTACAATACACCTGTTATCAATGCAATTCCTAATAAACCAATAAAACTTTCTATTGATGACAATACTTTTGCAGCATTTGAAACTGGACCCATTGCTCCGTACCCAACAGTGGTCATTGTTTGAACTGAAAAGAAAAAGGAATCCCAAAACCTCTGCATTCCACCCTCAAGCGCAACAGCAGTAATTGCCGCCCTTGATAAATAAGTATATACTAAAGCAAAAACGAAATTGATAAAAAAAAAGGATCCTGCTGTCAGCGCTAAGAATTTTGTCCAAGTAATGGTAATTAAAGAATGATACAAATCATACGGTCTGATAATCGGTAGGCCCCTTCTTTTTACATTAATTGAACCATCACTATTAATAAAACGAGCGTTAGTTGTAGAATCACTTTTCCCAAAGCCCAATTCTTTTTCTTTCCCTTTGTTTTCCTGATCACTCATGGTGCAAATATAAGAGGACTTCAATATATACTCACGAAACAAATCTTGTTTTTAATTTTAAAATATGTGGAAAATTAGTTTCTGAATTAAAAAGCATAACACTATGAAATCTAGATTGAAAGAAATTTCAGCTGTAATAGTTGGTTGGATGGGAAGAAGTATTGTGAACATGGTACTCGTTCAACTTGGTCATACCTTCTTTCCCTTTCACCTAGACCCAAATGACTTGGAAGCATTAAAATATGTTATGCTCACTTTAGAACCTATTTATTTAGTGTTCCCTTTTCTTGCACACGCTCTCGGTACATTAGCCGGAGCCCTTCTAACGGAATTAATCGCATCAAAGCACAAAGCTATATTTTCTATCAGTATTGGTGGAGTATTTCTACTTGGTGGTATTGCAATGGCGTTCATGCTTCCTGCACCATTGTGGTTTACAGCAACAGACCTTATACTGGCCTATTTACCGATGGCTTTCTTAGGAGTAAAATTGGTAGCGAGGTTTCAAAAAGAAACTAAATTTTCAAGTCACTTAGACGAAATTTAAGCGAAATTAACTAGATCATCCCCAGCTCAATTTGAGCTTCTTCACTCATCATGCTTTGTTCCCAAGTAGGATCAAAAACAATCTCTAAGCTCATTTCTTTTACCTGCTCAATTCCCGATACCTTTTCACGTACCTCAGCTGGCATGGACTCCGCAACAGGACAATTAGGGGATGTTAAGGTCATATCAATGTGCACGTTTCCCTCATCACTGATGTTAACAACGTAAATTAATCCCAACTCATATATATCAACAGGAATTTCAGGATCATAAATTGTTTTAATAACCTGAATTATTGTCTCTTCTAATGCTTTTTTTTCTTCGTCGCCCATTTCTATTTCAGTGTTATTCAGCTTAAATATATTCTTCGACTATAGTTATTCAGTATTAACCTATACTAACTTAAGGCTATAGCGTAACTCTTCATTTTTTTCATCATTCCCACCAATCCATTAGAACGGTTAGGAGATAAATGTTCTTTTAAACCAATCGTATCAATGAATGAAAAATCATTTGCAGCTATTTCTTTCGCCGACTGATTGCTTAATATTTTTACTAATAAGGCAATTATTCCTTTGGTTATTATCGCGTCTGAATCTGCCGTAAAAATCACCTTGTCGCCCTCTTGTTTAGCATTCAACCAAACTCTGCTCTGACATCCTTTTACTAAATTTTCCTCTATCTTGTCTGCCTCAACCATAACTTCTAATTCTTTGCCCAAGGAAATAATGTATTCGTACTTGTCTTCCCAATCGTCAAACAATTCAAAATCTTCTAATATTTCCTGTGCTGCAGTCTCTACACTCATCCTAACATTCTTAAGGCTCTTTTCAAGCTTTTAATAAAAAAATCAACTTCCTCGATCGTGTTGTAAAAAGCAAAACTTGCTCTTGCAGTTCCGCTCACTTTCATCCTATGCATTAAAGGTTCGGTACAGTGGTGACCAGTTCTTATTGCTATTCCCATCTGGTCCAATAAGGTTCCAATATCGTAATGATGAAAAGTATCGTGAACGAATGATATTACCCCAGCTTTGTGTTTTGCCTGACCAACTATTCTTATTCCTTCAATTTCTTTTATTTGAGAAGTACCATAGTTCAGCAACTCATCTTCGTGCTTTGCTATAGCAACCCAATCAATTTTATCCAGGTAATCGATCACTGCACCCATTGCAATTCCTCCAGCTATGTTTGGAGTCCCTGCTTCAAACTTATGTGGCAAATCGTTGTAGGTAGTTTTTTCAAACGTCACCGTTTTTATCATGTCTCCACCACCTTGGTACGGCGGCAATTTTTCCAACCATTCCTTTTTACCAAACAGTATTCCAACACCAGTTGGACCATACATTTTGTGTGCTGAAAAAGTATAAAAATCAGCATTTAAGTCACGGACATCAACCTTCATGTGAGGAACACTTTGCGCTCCATCAATTAAAACTGGCGTTCCGTTCTTGTGTGCTAAAGCTATGATTTCCTTAACTGGATTAATACTCCCAAGTGTATTTGAAACATGAGTAATGGCAATTAGTTTAGTCTTTGCATTCAACAGTCCCTTATATTCCTCCATCAACAATTCACCCTCGTCAGAAATAGGAATAACCTTTAAAACAGCTCCGGTTTGCTCGCAAGCCATTTGCCAAGGAACAATGTTTGAATGATGTTCCATCGCTGAAATTATTACCTCATCTCCTTTTTTTAATACTCCTCTAGAAAAACCATTGGCTACTAAATTTATGCCGTCAGTGGTTCCTTTGGTGAAGATTATTTCCTCCTCTAATTCCGCGTTAATGTATACTTGAACTTTCTTTCTTGCTTCTTCATATTTTGAAGTAGCATCTTGGCTCAAAGTGTGCACACCTCTGTGAATGTTTGCATTCAATTCGGTGTAGTATGAACTGATGGTATCAATAACAACTTGTGGTTTTTGCGCCGTAGCACCATTGTCAAAATAAACCAAGTCTTTTCCATTCACTTGCTGATGCAAAAGTGGAAAATCTTCTCTTAGTTTATTGATGTAAGTACTCGACATTGCTTGACTTAATTAGCTGCTATACTTGAAAAATTCTTGTGAATTAAGTTTTCTGCATAAGCTCTCACAGGTTCTAATTGAATGTTATTCAATACCTCCCCAGCAAAAGCTTCCATCAACACTTTCTTTGCACTTTCTTCCTTGATGCCTCTTGCTCTCAAATAAAACAATGCTTCTTTGTCAAACTGACCAATGGTACAACCATGGCTACACTTAACATCATCAGCATATATTTCTAATTGAGGTTTTGCATAAATTTTTCCATTGTCGGATTGCAAAATATTCGCGTTCCTTTGAAAAGCATTAGTTTTTTGAGCAGGTTTTCTAACCATGATTTTACCGTTAAAAACATTAACTGCATTATCATTTACAACCGCCTTATAAAATTCGTTTGATTCACAATTAGGAGCTACATGGTCAACATAAGTTTGATTGTCCACGTGCATGTCTCCATTAACGCAAACAGCACCGTATAAATTCCCTTCTCCTCCTTCTCCTTGCAATGTAATGTTCAGGTTATTCCTGATTAATTTTCCTCCAACTGGTATAGTATTGATGGTAAACGTTGCATCTTTTGATACAGTCGCTTGTTCAAAAGAGACGTTAATCGCCTTCTCGTGCTCATTTTGAATTTTATCTATACAAACTTTCGCTCCATCGCCAACAAATACTTCTGTAACGGCATTAGTGAATGAACTTTCGGAACTTAAAGTACCGTAAGTAGTAACTACTTTCACTGACGAATTTACTTCAGCAACAACCAAATTTCTTGGTTGAGATATTACCTGTTCTCCTTCTGTTAAATGTAGAAAATGAATTGGTGTTTCGATAGTTACTCCTTTGCTAACATGAACAAATCCTCCGTCTTGCGAGAAAGCAGCGTTCACATTACTAAAAAACAAATCTGGATTGTTAGCAACCACGCCCATGTGCGCTTCCACAATTTTTAGGTGATCTTTTTTTGCTTCGTTTAAGCTCTTCACTAAAAGTCCTTCCGGTGCTTTTTCCGGCACTGATGATAAGTTCTCCTGATAAAAGCCATTCACAAAAACCAAAGTAATTGCATTAAGTCCAGGAATAAAATGTTCCTTGACTTCAACCAATGAGATGTTTACTGGACTTTGCGGACGAAATTCACTTTTAGCAATATCACGTACCGATGTGTACTTCCAATCCTCTAATTTTTTTGATGGAAAGTCCTGAACTTTTAACCTCTCAGACCCTCTTTCTCGCAACTTGATAAAAGTCTTTGCCTCATGAGAAAAGTCTTGCCCTTCCATGTTCAATAAGAACTTGTCCTTGTCGCTTAATACTAATGTTGCCATAGTGTAGTAATTTATTGTACCGCTGTGATGCTTTTAAAATTAAGCTTCTATGGTTTCTATTTCCTTGATGATCCAGTCATATCCTTTCTCTTCCAATTCTAAAGCCAAGGACTTATCCCCAGTTTTTACAATTCTTCCGTCATACAATACATGAACAAAGTCAGGTACTATGTAATCCAACAATCTTTGATAGTGCGTTACAACTACAAATGCATTGTCAGCAGATTTCAATTGGTTAACACCATTTGCAACAACTCGTAATGCATCAATGTCCAATCCTGAATCTGTTTCATCCAAAATTCCTAAAGTAGGGTTTAACATGGCCATTTGGAAAATTTCATTTCGCTTTTTTTCTCCTCCAGAAAAACCTTCGTTAACAGATCTGTTGGCCAATTTACCATCCAATTCCACTAATTTCTGGTTGTCTTTCAACAGCTTCATAAAATCCTTAGTTGGCAACACCTCTTCTCCTCTGTATTCCCTCACCTCGTTAACCGCGGTCTTAATAAAGTTGATGTTACTAACCCCTGGTATCTCTACTGGGTATTGAAAAGCCAAAAACACACCTTCACCAGCTCTTTCTTCTGGAGCTAAATCCAATAAATCTTTTCCTTTGTAACTAGCGCTTCCTCCAGTTACTTCGTATTCTTCTCTTCCTGCTAAAACAGATGCCAACGTGCTTTTACCAGAACCATTAGGTCCCATAATAGCATGTACCTCTCCAGCTTTAACCTCTAAGTTCAAACCCTTCAAGATCGCTTTTCCGTTGATCTCCGCCTTTAATCCTTTTATACTTAACATAGTCTGTGTTTAATCTTATCCTACTGAGCCTTCTAGGCTGATTTCTAATAATTTTCTTGCTTCCACGGCAAATTCCATTGGAAGGTTATCCATTACATTTTTACAAAAACCATTAACAATTAAACCAATGGCCTTGTCTGTTTTGATACCTCTTTGATTACAATAAAACAATTGATCTTCGCCAATTTTTGAAGTTGTTGCTTCATGTTCTAACATAGCAGTTGAATTCTGACACTCAATGTAGGGGAAAGTATGCGCTCCACATTTACTTCCTATTAGCAAGGAATCACATTGTGAAAAATTTCGTGCATTCTCCGCCCCTTTTGCAATTTTCACCAAACCTCTGTAAGAGTTTTGACTTTTACCTGCCGAGATCCCTTTTGAAACAATTGTACTCTTGGTGTTCTTTCCAAGGTGAATCATTTTAGTTCCAGTGTCAGCTTGTTGATGATTATTAGTCACTGCAACACTGAAAAATTCTCCCACACTACCATCACCTTTCAAAATACAAGAAGGGTATTTCCAAGTCACTGCTGATCCAGTTTCAACTTGTGTCCAAGAAATCTTGCTGTTTACACCAGCACAAATTCCTCTTTTAGTTACAAAGTTGAATATACCACCTTTACCTTTTTTATCTCCTGGATACCAGTTTTGAACCGTTGAGTATTTAACCTCAGCGTTGTCCATTGCCACAATTTCTACCACTGCAGCGTGCAATTGATTTTCATCTCTTTGCGGAGCTGTGCAACCCTCCAAGTAACTTACATATGAATTGTCATCAGCAATGATCAAGGTTCTTTCAAACTGACCAGTGTTTGCCTCATTTATTCTGAAATAAGTTGATAATTCCATAGGACATCTCGTCCCTTTTGGAATGTAGCAAAATGACCCATCTGAAAATACTGCTGAGTTTAATGCCGAGTAGTAATTATCCGCTTGAGGAACAACCGATCCTAAATACTTTTTAACTAATTCTGGATGATTCTGAACTGCTTCACTAAAGGAGCAAAAAATCACTCCTAGTTCACCTAATTTCTTAGTGAACGTAGTTTTAACAGAAACTGAATCCATTACAATATCCACTGCAACACCAGTCATTAACTTTTGCTCGTTAATTGGAACTCCCAATTTTTCAAACGTAGCTAATAATTCAGGATCCACTTCATCTAAACTGTCTAAAACCTTTTTTGGCTTGGGCGCAGCGTAATATATAATGTCTTGAAAATCTATCTTTGGATAATTAACTTTAGCCCAATCTGGCTCATCAAGCGTTTTCCATAATTCAAACGCTTTTAATCTCCACTCCAACAGCCATTCAGGTTCGTTTTTCTTTGATGAAATCAACCTAACAGTGCTTTCATCCAAACCTTTTGGCGCTAATTCACTTTCTATATCAGAAGTCCAACCGTACTTGTACTCTCCTGAAGTAGCGTCTTCTATAATTTTATCTTCTTTTGACATTCGATTCCTTGTTAAAGATTGTTAGACAGAAAAACTTTCACCGCATCCACATGTTCGAGAAGCATTTGGATTTACAAAACTAAATCCTTTGCCATTTAATCCTCCCTGAAAATCAAGGGTAGTACCTATTAAGTATAACATACTTTTCTTATCAACCACGACTTTTACACCATTGTCTTCAAAAACCTTGTCCGTGTCTTTTAGCTCGGTGTCAAAATCCAATTCATAGGATAAACCAGAGCAACCTCCACTTTTAACTCCTACTCTTACAAAACTTTCTGCTGGATAACCATCTGTCCCTATTAAACTAAGGACCTGGTTTTTAGCATTTTCACTTACTGATATCATAGCTTTTAGTAATTTAGACTTATTCTAAACAAGAACAAAAATACCTAAAATATGGTATTGCAACAACTTATTGATGTGCTAATTAAGATATGAATACATTGAACAAATCTATTCAATGATTTTACACGATTTATCTCCCCATTTAATTACATCCCCAACGCGTAATTTTCTTCTTTTTCTGAGTTCTTGCTCGTTGTTAACACCTACATTTCCTCCACCAATCGTAGCGTTTGCAACTCCACCGGACTCAACCCAAGTAAGATACTTGATTAGTCTGTTAAGTTCTATGAATTCTTTTCCGTCAATGCTAAATTCTTCCATGATAAATTGATGTGGTAATTAGCTTTCAAAAATACGTAAAACGGAGTTAGCCATCATGAATAATTCACAATTGACAGTTACTTTTTACCCACTTAGAGTTTAATAATATAGAACCAAGTGATGTTGCTTGGAAAAAAAACAAAAATTATGAAAAAGATATTGATAGCAACCATGATTTTAATAACCCCAATAGCTTGGGCACAAGACATTGTAGGAACTGTAAACACTGTAACCGTAAATGCTTCTATTACAAAAAGTTATCAGCCTGACTACTACAAAATAAAAGTTACTCTTCAAGAATACGACGACGTCAATCCAAACAACCAACAAACCAAAACAATTCAAATTGGCGAAATCGAAAATAACTTCCGCGAAAAAATAAAAGTTTTGAAAGTATCAGATGTCATCTTGTACAATGTCTCAGAATCAAATCAGACTTCGAATTATAACTTATCGCGAAACTATAATTCGACCAAAAAGAAAAAATTGAGCAAAGTCCTCACTTTTAAATTAAACAACTTAGCACAGGTTGAACAAATGTTTAAGAGCATGAGAATTAATGGAATTGTGCAAGTGCAAGTAGTTCCACAATTTAACCCTGAAACAAAAATAAAAAATGAAAGTGACCTCTTGAAACAAGCCATGATAATGGCTGCTGCCAAAGCAAAAAAAATGGAGATCCTCCTTGGCGTAAAATTAGGGCCCGTAATTGCCGTTTATGAAACTAATCCCGGGGTTGACACAACTTTAGATTACAACTATAATTACAGTTCAAACACCATTTCTAAGCAGCTAAATAAAGTAGTTAGCTCTACAAACCTTGAAGTTAGTTACCTCATAAAAAGCACTAATTAAAAAAATTGATACAGCAAGTCAATCTTGCTGCATCTTGCATTACTTTTTTTCGTAAGTTTACTGCCTCTTTATGAACAGCAAATTTACATACCTTTTTTTAGCCTTTACACTAGGGGTACAGGTGTTTGCATTCTCTAAAAAAGAAATCATTTATGACAGAACTGTTGTTGATTGTGAAGAGCGATGGATTGTTTGTCCACAATTAGAAAATGGGAGCTATCAATTTGGTTTTGTATTTGATGTAGGAGATGGTTTAACTTTTAGAATGGAAGGTGCCTTTGTTATCAAGCAGGACACAATTTTCAAGAGAATTTACGGGAAAAAAATAGATCCCCGGCCCAACTTAAATGGATCCATGGATTCTTGTGCGTTGTTACCGTACGATCGATATGACGAATTAAAAATTAGTATTTTTCCCGATTGGTACGAAAGTAAAAATGTAGCGATTAACAAGACAAAAAATGTGTTTCAGCTGTACACCGAAGGATATGTTCACAATCAAAGAGCTGAATATGCAAAAGCAAAAGTTCCCTTGGAACAAGCTCACAAACTTAATCCCGATTATAAAAACTTAAGGTATCAGCTTGGTAGAACGTACAATTATTTGAAAATGTACGACAAAGCAATTCCAATATTACAACAAGCCGTTAAACTTGAGCCAAAACAATATGTCTTATACAAAGAACTATCACATGCTCAATTACAGTCGGGTAAAATTCTTGAAGCTGAGAAATCTGCGGGTCAAGGAATAAAACGATGTAAAGTCAATGACCCTCGATGTCAAATGGCGCTAAGTTTAGCCCATCATTTCTTTGATGCCAAAAACAAGCGAAAGCTTCAAAAGTGGTTACGAGAAGCTCGTAAATATGCAGTTGACGGGGGAAGACAAGCTAAGCAAATAGCTGAAATGTTAGAAAAATCTTACAACTGGGCTAGTCATTAACAACAATTACACCTTCTCTCCCTCTTTGCATTTCCCTAAGTAAAAGACTAGTACTCCATTAATTCAGCGTCTTGTTACAGGCTAATTACAGGAAACATTAACGCTATGTTACATTGAAGAATTCTGCTGTATAGGTAGTATTAAAAACCTAATTTAAGGAAACGTTTTATAAAAATTATTACCTCTCAAATTATGGTAAAATTCAATTTTTTCGTACTCTTGTGTAAACAAACAAAAAATTATGGAAGAATTAGCAAATCAATTTGGCGTACCCGCAGAAATGATAGGAGCAATTATTGGCGTCTACGCTGGTATCATTATTTTCGTATACGCGATATTTTGGAAAATATTTACCAAAGCTGGACATCCAGGATGGAAAGCTATCATACCTTTTTATAACTACTACATCTATGCAAAAATAATCGGTAAGCCAGGCTATTGGTTAGTCCTTTTTATCATCCCATATGTAAGCGCGATATTCTTGATCTGGAGTATCAACTTACTCAGAAAAAAATTCGATAAAAGCCTTGGGTATTTTTTCGGACTGCTATTTTTACCTTACGTTTTCTTTCCAATGCTAGCTTTTGGAAGTGCTCATTATCAAGATGATGATACGGTTTCTGAAGGAGATGTTTTAGACGAAGCTTAAGAGCTCATTCTTTATATATTAAAAAAGCCGAAGAGTTATCTTCGGCTTTTTGTTTTACATGGTATTGGAGATTACGGTTACATAAGATCTTTCTCACCGTAAATCGTCTTTGTGAGATCTAAGTTTAACTCCTTAACCAAGCCTAGGAAATGACGTATCTTAAGCTGGTAACCAAAGCTTTTT
>Ga0115000_10000204_pt1 | contig 55062 bp, 56 predicted proteins | sample ArcticOcean_MG_C_6_FD_89690 | JGI IMG/M metagenome (GOLD analysis project Ga0115000, IMG submission 89690) | Marine microbial communities from western Arctic Ocean - ArcticOcean_MG_CB8_128 | ecosystem: Environmental > Aquatic > Marine > Oceanic | place: Arctic Ocean: Canada Basin | collected... | reverse complement strand
GCCGCGCTCGCCGTGTGGATGTCGGAAGGTCGACGAGTTCGAGTACCGGGTGTCGTAGCGGTTGGCGCGGCGGCCGCGATTGGTCTTGGGGTGTTCACGCTCAGCGAGTCACACGATCTCGTGAGCCGTGGCGCGTTGCCCGCGGCCGCGCTTCTCTCCGCGGTGGTGATCGCGACCCTGCAGGGCACACCGGTGCGGGCGCTCCGTGTCCGCCCGCTTTTATGGCTCGGCCATCGGAGCTACGCGATCTATCTCTTCCACTGGCCGCTGCTTGTGCTGTTGGACGCTCCGCCCGGGCTGGCCGTGGCGGTGTCACTGGTCCTTGCCGAGGTCTCCCACCATCTGGTTGAGTTGCCGATTCGGTCGCAGAAAGTTGCGGTGCGCCGTCCAGCATTCACGTTTGTGATGGCCACCGTCGTCGCCGTTGCGGTGGCATCGGTCGGACTCGCGCTCGGCCCTCGTGCCGTGTCGGATGCGGAGATCGCGGCCGCCACGGTGGCAGCCCTCGCCGACGCCGATTCGGCGGCCCGGGTCGTGGTCGAGAGAACGGCGGCACCTTTTGACGCCGCGCGGGAGATTGACCTCGCTCCTGCCGTGGACACCGGTCCTGCCGTCGACACCGCGCCGTCGGAATCGGTGCCGGTGGACCCTAGAATTCCGTTGCCTTCACAACCCACCGTGATGATTTTGGGCGAGTCCGCGGCCGATGCGATTTAGCCAGCGGTGAGTGCATGGGTGTCGGTGATCGGCGGCACTTCAATTGATGCCGGCGAGCCGGGCTGCTCGCCAATGTTTGCGGAGGGCAGCAACACTCGCTGGTACACCAAACTCGTCGCCGATCCCGAAGCCTGTCGAGAACGCGTAGCGGCGGGGACCGACCTCGTTGTGGTCTTTGATCATGGCGTCCCGCTCTTCGATCATTTCGATCGAGAAGCTGATGAATGGACGGACCTCTCGGAGCCGTCATTCATTACGGAAATGAGCGCTGAGTATGTGCGCATGATCGATGACGCTTCGGTTGCGGGCGCCATGGTCGTGTTCTTTACGCCGGCGACACCGTGGCCCGACTGGGGCGACAACGGCCTCTTCCATACCGGCACTGAAGTGCCGCGCCGCGAGAGCTACTCGGCGCTGGTCACAGCGCTGGCCGGCGCGTATGACCATGTCGATGTCGTCGAATTCGGTGCCTTCGTTGATGCCGACCCGGAGCGATACTCCCGCAAGGACGGCGTCCATCTCGACGCGGAGACGGGCGCAATTCATGCCGTGGTGGATCTTGTGGCGCCCAGCTTCCGGCCCGCGGACGTGCCGGCGGCTGAGTCTTAGACGTCGGGCGAACGTCTTCGGTCGAGCAGGAAATCGACGAGATACCGACCGACTACGTCGCCCTGGGTTGGTGTGGTCTGGAGTCGCTCGAGGCCGTCGGTCGCACACGCTTCACCGAGGCGTTCGCGTCGGCCTTCGATGATTTTCCGGGTGACGGGAGCACTGAACTCGGGGTGGTCCTGCACGCAGAAAACGTGGTCAGCGACACGGAAGGCGGGGACCTCGGCGGTTGTTCCGCGTCCGGCGACAACGGCGCCAGGAGGAAGTCTCGTCACGACATCGCGATGCATGGCGTTGAGTTCGACGGTTGCCTCCGCGAACCAGATGGTCGCGTCAAGAGTGAGGGTGTGGGGCCCGACCTTCCACGTCGCCGCTCGTTCGACCGTGCCGCCGAGCGCCTGCGCGATTGCTTGGTGGCCGAAACACACGCCGACAATTCGTTCTCGGGTGGCTATGGCGGTGCGAATCCATTCGAGCAGATCGGCCACCCATGGATCGTCGCCGTGGGCGTCGGCCCGCGATCCGGTGAGGATCCAGCCGTCGCACTCGTCGAGGTTGGTGGGAAGTTCCCCGTTGGCTGCGTCGTACTCGCGAAAGGTGAGCGAATCCCCCGTCCCGCTCAGCAGCCGACGGTAGAGATCGGGGATCTCGCCACCGGCGGCTGCGCTCGTCTCGGGCGGAAAGTGATCGCAGACAATGATGCCGATATTGGTCACCGCTAGATGCGCTCGAAGTAGCGGCGCATCTCCCAGTCGGTGACGGCGGCGTTTGCCGCCGCGATCTCCTGGCTCAGATGGTGGCCATAGTGATCGACCACGGCATCGCCGAGCAGGCGCCGGGCGTCGGCGCTGGCCACGAACCGGGCGTGCGCCGCGGTGAGGGTGGCCGGCACCGTTGCTGCTTTGGCGGCGGCGTAGACGTCGCCGCGCAACTCGGCCGGCGGCTCAATCTGATTGCGAATGCCGTCGAGCCCACTGGCGATTGCGGCGGCATAGGCGAGGTAGGGGTTCACGTCGGCGCCGGGGATTCGGTTTTCGATGCGGAGTCCGCCGCCGGTGCCAACAATACGGAAACCGGCGGTGCGATTGTCGGTGGACCAGGCAATACGAGTGGGGGCCCACGATTGGTTCTGGTAGCGCTTGTAGCTGTTGACGGTCGGCGCGTAACAGACCATCAGGTCAGCGGCGTGGTGCATCCAGCCGCCCAAGAACCAGCGGAAAATGTCGGAGTGTTCGCCGCCCTCGCCCACGAAGGCGTTGGTGTCGTCCTTCCACAACGACATATGGATATGGCAGCTGCTGCCGGGCTGGGCGGCATCGGGTTTCGCCATGAACGTGACACTCACGCCTTGGGCCTCGGCGAGCTCCTTCATGCCCTGCTTCATGACGACATGGCGGTCGGCCATGGTGAGCGCGTCGGTGTAACGAACGTTGAGTTCGTGCTGCCCGATAGCGGCTTCACCCTTGGAGTTCTCGACGGGGATCTCGCTGTCGCGCAGCGCCCGGCGGGCCGCTCCGACATAGTCCTCAACGCGCGACGCCTGCAGTAGGTGGTAGTCCTCGACGTACCAGCCCGCGGCTTCGAGATCGCGATAGCCCTTCTCGTGGGCGACGCGATAGCTGTCGCGGAAGAGGAAGAATTCGAGCTCGCTGGCCGCAGCGGCGGTGAACCCCTCCGCGGTGAGCTCGTCGAGTTGGCGGCGCAGGATCGATCGGGGCGCAACATCGACGAGTTCGTGAGTGGTGCCGTCCATCACGTCGCACAACACGAACGCGGTGCCGGTGGTCCAGCCCGCTCGTCGCAGCGTTGTGAGGTCGGGTACCAGGTGGAAGTCGCCGTAGCCCTTCTCCCAGTTCGTGTATTCAAAGCCGTCTACGGGCGCCATCTCCATGTCGACCGTCAGCAGGTAGTCGCAGGCGTGGGTGCCGTCGTCGACACCACTGTCGAGAAAGAAATCGGCGTCGAAACGTTTGCCCATCGTGCGGCCGTAGTGGTCGGTGAAGCCGACGACGACGGAGTCGATCTCGCCGCTGGCGATTTCGGCGCGAAGCTCATCGAGTTGCATGGAGGTCTCCTTCGCAGGCGGCGAGAAAGACCGCGTGGGCGAATGTCTGGTCGAATGGAATCGGATTCGTACCGGCGGATGGATCTTCGATTGCGGCGGCAACGATCCCATCGATTGCATCGGCGTCGACTCCGAGGTCGACGAGCGTGTGGGGGACGTCCATCGCCTCGCGGGTCTCGAGGATGTGCGTGAGGAAGCCATCGAACCCGCCCGTGATGCCAACGTAGGCGGCCAGGCGATCGATCGTTGGCTCGATGGCTGCCCGGTTGGCCTCGAGGACGTAGGGCATCACGACGGCGTTGGTCATGCCGTGATGGGTATCGAATTCGGCGCCGATGGGGTGGGCCAGCGCGTGCATAGCGCCCAGGCCTTTCTGAAACGCGACGGCGCCCATCGAGGCGGCGGCCAACATCTGGCCCCGGCTCTCGATATCGGTGGGATCGGCCACCACTCGGGGGAGATGTTCGAGGACAAGCCGGCAGCCCTCCATACCAATGCCATGCGACATGGGGTGAAACCCGGGTGCACAGATCGCTTCCAGCGAATGTGACAGCGCATCGAGGCCCGTGCCGACAGTGAGCATGCGGGGCAGTCCAACCGTGAGCTCGGGATCACTGATCACAGTGGTCGGGAGCATGGCGGGGTGGAAGATGATCACCTTGCGGTGAGTGTCCTCGTTGATCACCACACCAGCGCGGCCAACTTCGCTGCCGGTGCCGGCGGTGGTGGGCACGGTGATGATCGGTGCGATGCGGTCAGTGGAGGCTCGGGTCCAGTTGTCGCCGATATCTTCGAAGTCCCACATGGGTCGAGATTGGGCCGCCATGAACGCGATGATCTTGCCGACATCGAGCGCCGAGCCTCCGCCGAGGGCGATGACGCCGTCGTGTTCGCCCGCTCGATATGCCGCGACACCCGCTTCGATGTCGCGCCCGACCGGATTCGGTTTCAAGTCGTGGAAGGTGGTGCTCGAGAGCCCGCCCGCGTCGAGCAGTGCGTGGATGAACGGGGTCACCGGAAGGGCCGCGAGGCCGGGGTCGGTGACGAGTAATGGTCGCGCGATTAGCGCATCGTGGCAGACGGCGGCGAGTTCTTTGATCCGACCCGGTCCGAACCGTATTGGTGTGGGGTAGCCCCAGTTACTCGCTGTCACAGTTCGCCGCGGGCGAGCAGTTCGGTGGGATGGCGAACATCGACCACGCCGAGGTAGCCGCCGCCGGTGGCGATTGCGTCGTGGGCCTTGTAGCCGATCAGTTCCTGGGCCCGGAGCGGCAGCGTGCGAGCGATATCGGGAGGGGTGGCGAGGACGTTGTTCTCTTCGGTCCGCAGCCAGCCGACCACGAAGCTGATATGGAAACCCCGCCGGCGTTCATCGGCGGTGGAGTTGGTGCCACCAGCATGAAAGGTCGAACCGAGATAGATCACGGCCGCGCCCGCGGGCATCTCCGCGATCTCAAGCTCGTCATCGGTGGGGTAGCGATCGCCGGTCCAATGGTTGGACCCGGGAACGAGTCGGGTGGCGCCGTTTTCGGCCGTGAAGGGGGTCAACGCCACGAGCGAGGCGACTTCCACCTCGGGGTGGGGCTTCGGGAGGAAGTTCCACACGTCTTGGTCGCGATGGATGAACTGCTGTTCGGCGCCCGGGCCTCGCTGGAGGAGATGGCCGACGTTGAGCAGCCAGTCGGCGCAGTTCGGTCCAAGCACCCGCTCGCACACGGCGTCGTAGAGGGGATGCAGCAGGACTTCATCGACGAACGCGTTGGAGTGAGAGGCCAGCCCACAAAGGTGCTGCACTTCGGTCCCGAAGAAGTCGGCGATGAACGGGTTAATGAACTCCCGACTGTGCGGGTCATCGGCATCGACCATTGGACCGACCTCGGCGTTGATCGCGACAACGCTGGCCGGATCGAGGAAGTCTTCGATGATGACTGCGCCATGTTCGGTGAGTGCGGCAGTGATCTGGTCGGGGTCGTCACCCCGTCGCATCGTCGGAATCATGGCCTGACGTTAGGTCAGAGACGAGCCGCTGACGATTGGTGGACCGCTACCCCGGTAGAACACTCCCGGGAAGCCGTTCGTTTCGAGTCGGAGGCTGTTGTTGCGGGCGAGCATCGAATCGGCGCTAACGAGGGGGCCGCGACGACGAGAGATGGACAAAAAACTCGGCGCATGTGTCTCCATGCACTGGCCGCCCCCGCCGAAGTCTTTGTCGTTGCGCTACGTTTCCAGGGTCTAGATTGCGCGCATGGTTGAAACCCGCATGATCAAAGCTGCAATCTGTCGCGAATTTGGGGCGCCCCTCTCGATTGAAGAGATCACGGTTGCCCCCGCCGGGCCTGGCCAGGTGAAGGTCGATGTGGAGGCCTGTGCGATCTGTCATTCCGACATCCACTTCATCGATGGCGCGTGGGGTGGACGCCTGCCGGCGGTCTACGGCCACGAAGCAGCGGGGACCGTTGCCGAGGTGGGCGACGGCGTTGACAACGTGGCCGTGGGCGACCGTGTCGTGATCTCGCTCATTCGGAGCTGCGGTTCGTGCCCCGGCTGTGCGAAGGGTATGCCCGTCACCTGCACCGGCCGATTCACAATCGACAAGACCCGACCCCTCACTGATGCCAACGGCGACTCGCTCGTCCACGGCTTGAAGACAGCCGCGTTCGCGGAGGAGGCCGTCGTTGATGCCTCGCAGGTCGTGAAGATCCCCGACGAAATTCCAATGACAAGCGCCGCGCTCCTCGGGTGTGGCGTGATCACTGGGTTTGGCGCGGTCACCAATACGGCCAAGATCGAGACCGGCAGTGATGTGGCGGTGATTGGCTGCGGCGGAGTGGGCCTCAACGCCGTGCAGGGCGCGACAATTGCCGGCGCCGCTCAGGTCATCGCGGTTGATATCGCCGACGACAAGCTCGCGGTTGCTCGGGAGTTCGGCGCAACAGCTGGCCTATCGGCGGCCGCCCCCGACATGGCGGACCAGGTGCGGGCGTTGACCAACGGGGCGGGCGTTGATTATGTCTTTGTGACGGTGGGAGCGAAGTCCGCCATTGAGCAGGCGTTCTCCCTTGTCGCTCCGTGTGGGGCCGTGGTGCTCGTCGGTATGACCGCCACGGGTGTGATGATCGAAGTGGACGCCACCGCGATCGCGGGGAACAGCCAGCGGGTGCTCGGCTCGAAGATGGGGGCCGGTCGCTTGCCCATCGATATCCCGTTACTGGTGTCGCTCTATCAGGACGGTCGGTTGAAGCTTGATGAGCTCGTCTCGAAGACGTATCCGATCGAAGAGATTAATGGAGCCATCGAGAGCGTGAAGCGCGGGGAAGCGCGCCGAAATGTGATCGTCTTTGGGAACCAACCGGGATCCTGAGCGTGAAAATCGAGTCGTTCGAGTCGTTTTTTGTCCTGAATCTGCGGCCCGAGAACGTTGAGGAGATGGCCCGGGTCGCCTGAGCCAGCCCTCGCCAATGTTCAGTTCGCCACCTGTACGCCGAACGCCATCTCGAACCCCAGACCACCCTGAGGTCCGCTAGCTGGAGCGTCGCGCGGCCCTAGCGGCCTTGCGGGCCTGCGAACGTTCCCACTTGCGCTGGCGGCTACGACACGCCTTACGACAGAAAATATGGTTGGTTGAGCGGGCTTCGAAGAGTTCGCCGCAACGCCAGTACACACACTCGTGCAGCCGGTCCGGATTGGGGTCGTCACCGTGGTCGGAGGGGTCGTCGATCAGGTGCCTCGAACGAAGACCGGACGGTCCGCCGACGAACGTTCGCGGTCGTACCGGTAGCCGTCTTCATCGAACTCGAGCAGCGCACGCGGTGACTTGATTCGGTTGCGAATGATCCAACCCGACATCGAGCCGCGGGCTCGTTTGGCGAAGAAGCTGATGATCTTTGGCTCGCCGCCGTCTTTCGAGTCGAGGAACACGGGGCTCACAAGCCGAGCGTCGAGCTTTTTCGGGTTGACAGCGCTGAAGTATTCGTTGGACGCGAGGTTGATCAGCGCATCGGAGCCGGGGCTGTCGGCCATGTCGGCGTTGATCTGCTCGGTGAGCGCATTGCCCCAGAAGGAGTAGAGATCCTTGCCTCGACCGGTCTTCACTGAAGAGCCCATCTCGAGTCGGTACGGCTGCATGAGGTCGAGTGGACGGAGCAGGCCGTAGAGGCCGGAAAGGATGCGCAGGGTCTTCTGGGCCTGAGTGAAATCGCGCTCGGAGAAGCTGGGGGCGTCCATGCCGATGTAGACATCGCCGCTGAAGGCGAGCACTGCGGGGCGGGCGTTCTTCGGCGTGAACGGGGTCTCCCAATCGAGGAAACGTTCGTGGTTGAGCTCACCAAGACTGTCGGAAATCGACATCATCTTCGACAACTCGCTCGGCGACTTTTTGGCCATCGTGGAGACGAGTTCACGTGAGTCGTCGAGCATGCGCGGCTCAGAGTGTTTCTTCGTGGGCAGCTTCGACTCGTAGTCAAGCGACTTGGCGGGAGAAACGACGATCAGCACCCCACTGTTCTACCAGCCGATTGCCTATGGCTGGCTAGCGGAGGACACACGGCATGCGAGAAAGGATGTCTTTGCCGAGGCGAACCATCTTGTCGGGATCAGGTGGTGTGTCGTCATATCATCCGAATGTCAGCGAGTAGTCGCCACAGGTGACCAAGACCACGGTGCCCTCGCTCGAATTGAGGATCGCCGCCGTGGGTGAGCCAAAGATTGGAATGGTTACGTCCTCGAAGATGATGCGCCTCGATCAGACGGTCCGCGTCGATCTCATTGTTGGCAGGCAGAAAGGCTTCGTTCTCGTCAGCTTGACCTGAAGTGAGCGTGAACCCGTAAATCTCCACCGCCCTTAGAGGCCCGAAAGGGACGAACGCAAGAACAGGACGGTGACCGACGAAGCGGCTGTAGGCGTCGAAGGCGAATTTCATCTCGCGAAAAAATGTGGTCGCGGATGTCATGCGGTGTGCCGTGTGGCTGGACCTCGCTTGTGGTTACCAGCCGTCCATGCCGAGCGAGCCCTTGAAAGGGCCAACGATGTCACGGGTTATCCAGCCGCCATAGAAACCTCCGGGCTGTGCGTGAACCAATTCGCCGTCAATCGTGCATCGGAACTCCCGCGGGTAGAACGCAACGTGTGAGGCGATGGAGACGAATGCTGGCATCGGGTCGAGATACACCCAAGCCGAACCCTTGGAGACTTGGTCGGTCGTGACGACATCGAAGTAGGTCGCCGAGCCTTTCCATTCACAATGTGAGGTGACCCGAGACGGTTGGAGCGCGGGTCGGTAGATGTCGCTTGCCGGGACGTACCAACTGGGTGGGTGGTACGTCTCCAAGACGCGAACTGCTTTTCTTGAGTCGGCGATCAGCACTGCCCCGAACCAGATCTGGACGCGTCGGGGATCGGCCTCGACGGTCGGCGGACGCGGGTAGTCCCATGCTGACTCCTGTCCGGGACGCGGAGATATTCGCGAAGGGCGCACCATTGTCCGGTTCTACGGTCGGCAGTGGCCTGCCAGATGCAAGGGAGCAAATTGGTGACGCCGAACGGGGTCTTGCTCACACAAGCGACCAGTGTCTGCCCGTCGGCATCGATCTCGAGGAGGGTGCCCGGGTCAGTGTTCGATCTCCGCGGATTGGCGTGGAAGGGTGACTTCCGGATTCGTGACCCAATCGCAGTACTAGGTAGACGTCGTTCCCTCGAGTGGCTAGCCAATAGCTAGAGGGTCTTACGGTATTTTTTTCTGGCAATTTCTTGGCGACATTGGAAGGCTGGTGACATGAGCACCCAGCGTCCCGTGATTATTTCGTGCGACGGCCATGCCACCGGCCGTCCTGAGGACTACGCCGACTATGTCGAACCCGCGTATCGCGACCGATACGCCGATTTCGTTGAACACCTTCACGGCGTGCGGATGAAGATGGAGGAGCGGCGCGAGAACGACGAAGGCCTCTTCTCGAAACAGGGTGCCGATGCATTCGACGAGGCGACCGGTGGCGACCGCGACGGCGAGTGGAACTCAAGCGTGCGCACCCGTGTGCTCGAACAAGAGGGCGTCGTCGCCGAAGTGTTGTTCCCGAATGGCGGCGTGCCGTTCGGTGGCTTCGGAGAGACCGCCAACGATCACGAACTTCGCCATGTCGGCAACCGCGCCTACGACCGCTGGCTGCTCGACTTCGCGAACGACCTTCCCGGTCGCCGCGGCGCGCTCGCTATGTTGGCCGTCGCCGACATCGAGGCGTGTATCGCGGAGATCAACTGGGCGGCCGACAACGGATTCGTTGGTGTGATTGCCCCGACGGAGCCCGGCGAGGGCCTGCCGCCCTGGCTCGACCCTTGTTACGACCCGATATGGGCGGCCTGCCAAGACACCGAACTTGCCGTCCACTTTCACGCCGGCGGCGGTACGCCGGACTATGGCAACTACGGCATGGCCAGCATGCTGATGTACGCCACGGAGACCACCTACTTCGGCCGTCGACCGCTGTTCTCGTTCATGTGGGGTGGAGTGTTCGAACGATTCCCCCGCCTTCAGTTGGTGCTCACCGAGAACCGGGCGGACTGGGTGCCCGACACCCTCAAGCTGCTCGACGGCATCCATCGCGCGCCGTTCTTCAGCCACGCCCGCGAGGCGCTCCCGCTCACACCGAGTGAATACTGGAATCGTCAGATCTGGGTGGCCGCCTCCTTTATGGGCGCCGACGAATCCGCGCTGCGGCACGAGATCGGTCTCGGCCATCTCATGTGGGGCGCCGACTATCCCCACGTCGAGGGCACCTGGCCGAAGACTAAGCTCTCACTGTCGCGCTGCTTCGCGGGGATCCCGGCCGCCGAGATGCAGCAGATCCTCGAAGGCAATCCGGCCCAGCTCTACGGGTTTGATGTTGCGGCGCTCCAGGAAGTTGCCGACCGGATTGAGAGCCCGACCGCCGCGGAACTCACCGGTGTCTAAACCTCCACGGCCCCGCGATGTGCTTCGCCATGAATTCCATCAAGGCCTGGCTCGCCCGAGTTGCCGACTGTGAGCTTGGCAGCCGGAAGGGCAGCGAGGAGCAGTAACGACTGCCAGAGACGAGGGCGCATACGGGTGCCTTCTCTAAATGAACGAGACCCAGTCGTTCCCTTGGCGGGCCAAGATGTCGGCGATCGGCCAAACTGGCAGAACTGGCGGATGGGGTCGCAATGAATCGGATGACGCCGGGACGGGCGCTGATGACGTTGGGTGTCGTGTTCACCGACTTCGGCGATCTTGTCTGATGGCGGGCCAAGACGACAGCAACGACGAGGCGTTCGGCTCCACTCCCATTCCCATGCAATTCGTTTCCAACGGCGAGTTCATGCCGCTGCCGCAGAGTCAGCGGCAGCGCCAGGTGGAGTTTTTGATCAACCGAATGGCCGCCGACCGCGCCGAAACGCTCGGCACCACGCGCCGCCGGTTCCTCCAGTCGAAGGCCGGCATGGCAGTGGCGTTCACCGCGCTCAACGTGGTCTACGGATGCAGTGACGGCGACGGCGGAGCAAGTGCTTCGACCACGTCGTCAACCACGACGTTCAGATCCACAACGACAGAGGCGTTCGCCGTCCCCGAAGAAGCCACGCTCGACGAAGATGCGGCGTGCGAATTGTTCTCGGGTGAGTACTTCATCCTCGATTCGCAGACCCACCACGTCGACTTCGAAGGCCCGGCCAACCCGGCGCTGCTGAACGCGATCTTCAGCCGATTTACCGGCTGCCCTCCGGAAGCGCTCGACCCCAACGGGCCCTGCGAGCCCGGTTCGCCCATGGAGAAGCTCGGTCGAGCGAACTATCTCAAAGAGATCTTTCTCGACAGCGAGACCACCGTGGCGATGATGAGTGGCATACCCGCGGCGTCCACGAACTCGCAGGTGATCAGCAATGACGGCATGGCTGCTACCTGCGATATGGCCAACGAACTGGGTTCGTCGCAGCGCTGCATTCTCCAAGGGATGCTCACCCCGAACTTCCCGGACACTGCCGACACGGGCAACCTCGGCACGCTCGTGCGAGACATGGAGCACCTCAAGGAGGACCTGGGGATTCGGGCGTTGAAGTGTTACACCGGCGCGGGCGGACCGAACTCCTCATACCCCTACGAGGCGTGGTGGCTCGACGATGAAGACGTGGCCTATCCCATGTATGAAGAGGCCCAGCGCCTCGGCATCAATGTGGTCAACGTCCACAAGGGGTTTGAACAAGGGGTTTTCGATCCCGAGCATTGCGACCCTCGAGACTTCCCTAAGGCGGTTGCCGACTGGCCCGAGATCAACTTCGTTTGTTTCCACTCGGCCGTCGACCTGCCGCCCTATCAGCACTACTTCGATGACCTGATGCGGATGAAGCGCGAGGAGATGGCTGGCGCCAACAACGTGTACACCGAGCTCGGTGGTGCCTGGGCAACCCGGGTCATCCAGGGCGGCGATGCCACGGCCCACTTTCTGGGCCAGCTGCTCATGAACTTTGGAGAAGACCAGATCCTCTGGGGCACCGATGCCATTTGGAACGGCTCGCCCCAATGGCAGATCAACGCCATGAAGCTGTTTCAGATGCCCGACCGGCTCCGTGAGGAGTTCGGCTATCCCGAGGTCACCACGGAGATCAAGGCCAAGATCCTCGGCCTCAACGCAGCCAAGCTCTACGACGTGGACCCGGAAGAAGCTCGTTGTTTGCTGCGGGGCGATCTCATTGGCGAGACCAAGGTGATCTACGAAGAGCAAGGACTCGCCAGCCCGAGCAACCGTCGCTACGGTCCAACCACGCGACGGGAGTTCATCTCGCTCCTGCGTTCGGAGGGATTTCAGTGAGCAACGCCATGCAGGGTCGACGAGTGTTGGTAATCGGCGCATCATCGGGAATCGGTGCCGCCATAGCGAAGGCCGTGGTAGCCGCCGGCGGCGATGTCACCGTGTCGGCCCGCCGTACAGATGCCCTCGAAGCACTTGTGGCCGAGATGGGTGCTGGCCATGTTGCCTCGGGCGACGCCGCGATTCGCGAAGACGCCGAACGAGTGGCTGCGGTGGCGGCCGACGCGATGGGCGGGCTCGACCTGATGGTCTACGTCGCCGGCTTCGGGCCGCTCCAAAAGATTGCCGACTGTGATCCTGATTTGTGGGCCGATGTCTACCGAGTCAATGTGCTGGGCGCGAACCTTGCTGCATCGGCTGCGTTGCAACACATGGACCGTGATGGCGTCTGCAGCTTCGTGTCGTCACGGACCGTGGAAGACGCTAACCCGATGTTTGGTGCGTATTCGTCTTCGAAGGCCGCGCTCGATCAGTGCATCCGGGTCTGGCGGCTCGAACACCCCGATCGTCGCTTTGTGCGCATCGTGATGGGCAACTGCGGCCCCACCGACTTCGCCAACCATATGGGTATGGACCTGCTCGGCGAGGCGCTCACCATGTGGGGCGAACTCGCGATCCCCGGCGGCCTGATGGACGTCGACGATGTCGGCGCGGGCCTAACCGAGTCGCTCGCCGTCGCTCTCGACCACCCCGAGATCGACACCTCCGAAATTAAGTTCGACGCCCGCACAGCCTAAAGAAGGCGCTTGGGTGGTCGTCTCCTATGCCACCCGAGCGTCGGGCCAGAGCTTCAGGAAGTTCTCGGTGTAGAACGCGTCTCGGAGTGCCTCGCTGCGGTCGCCGATCGACGACTCGAAGCGGCCGATCGGGTCGCGGCCACCTTCGGTGTGCGGATAGTCGCTGGAGAAGAGGTACAGGTCCTCAAAGGTTTGGTCGGTGAGGCTGCCGACGTCTTCGAACACGAAGGGCGTGAAACCCATCTGGGCCCGCAACGTTTCGGTAGCGGTGCGGTCCAGTTCGGCGAGGTACTGATCGACGCGGCTCCAGGTGCGGATCAGCATGTCGAGACGGGTCAGCATCGCTGGCACCCAACCGGCCCCGAGTTCGACGGCGGCGCCGCGCAGGGTCGGGAACTTCTCGAACACGCCATCGAGCACCATCATCGAGACGAAGGTCTCTGGGCCGTGGTGCATCACGGCGAAGTCCTTGCTGCGCACGTTTTCACCGCCACCCATCCAATCACGGGCGGGTGGGCGACCGGTGTTGCCCCAGCCCGGGTCGAGCTGTAGCGGGGCGCCGCCGACGTGGAGCACGAAGGGCACGCCGGCTTCGGCGAGTCGGGCCCAGAAGGGATAGAGGTCGACGTGGCCAGGGGAGCGGCCGCCGACGAGGCCGTGGGGCACCCAGATCGAGTCGAGTCCGGCTTCGAGGGCCCTGTCGAGTTCCTCGATCGCGGCGTCGATGTCGTTGAGCGGCACCACGCCCACACCCATGAGCCGGTCGTCTTCGGCGCAGAACTCGGCCATGGCCCGGTTGTGGGCGCGGGTGGCGCCATAGCGCAGGCGGGTGCTCATCGTGTCGCTCGGATGGAAGATCGGCTTCACGCTGTGGGTTGCGAACACGAGCTGCTTGGCGAAGCCGAGCATGTCCATCGCCACGGTGCGCTCATCGCGATCGAACGCACCGAGGGCCTGGATCTCTTTCGACTGGGCGATGAGTTGATCGCCCATCGCAATCTGCGCCTCGACGTGCTCGGGCGTATGGCCGCCCTGCTCCACGAGGGTGTCGACCTCACCATCGGTGACGATCGACGTGTGATAGCTGACCGGCTTCAACTCGGCGGCAATGTCGGCGTCGGCGTAGTCGATCAGGAAGCGGGGCAGCTCCATGATGTGACTATCGGCGTCGTAGTACTGCCGGTCAGACGGTGCATAGGTCATGAAACGACCCTAGACCCATGCCTCGATGTGAGACAGTGCGACATGGCCCCCGAAGCTCTTGATGATCTTGACGCCGCCCTTCGATCCGACATCCGTCGGATCGGCGCTCAGTTGGGTGATGCGCTGGTCCGCCAACACGGTCAGCCGTTGCTGGATCGGGTCGAGCAGGTGCGGGCGATCGCCCGTGATTTACGTCGCGATCAGGCGTCGACGGACGAGTTGGCCGCCGCGTTGGACGATGTCGGGCTGGTCGATGCCATCCATCTGGTCCGCGCCTTTACGATCTACTTCCATTTGGCGAACACCGCCGAGCAGGTGCATCGCGTCGACGAGCTCCGTTCGGCTCGGGCCCAGGATCGTCGCTTCCCGGAGACGGTTGCTCGGCTGCAAGCTCTCGGCCACTCCAACGAAGACATCCTTGCGGCTGCGGCCTCTCTCGATCTTCGGCCCGTGTTCACCGCCCACCCCACGGAAGCCTCCCGACGTTCAATTCTCGACAAGCTCGCGGAGATCTCTACGCTGATCGAAGAACGCGGCGACATCCGGGCCGATGATTCTGACCGTCGTCGAATCGACCGCCGTGTCGACGAGTTGATCGACGCAATCTGGCTGACCGACGAACTTCGCCGAGCCCAGCCGACCCCCGAGGATGAGGCTCGGTCGATCCTCTACTTCCTTGGCGAGATGGTGGTCGACGGGCTGCCCGAGCTGCTCCAAGACGTTGACGCCTCGCTCAACGATCTGGGTGGTTCGCTTGGCAACAACGTGCCGGTTCGTTTTGGTTCCTGGGTTGGCGGCGATCGCGATGGCAACCCCAATGTCACGCCAAGCACGACTAGCGGGGTATTGGAGTTCCAGCGTTCGCGTGCGCTCCGCATCCTCATCGGCGAGATCGAAGGCCTTTCGGCGGAACTCTCTGTAGGTACTGCGGTCACCGCCGCGTCCGCCGAACTCCTTGCTCAGCTCGAAGACGACCGGCAGAGCTTTTCCAAGGTGACCGTCCGGTTCCAGACGCTCAGCACCGGCGAGCCCTACCGCCAGCGCTGCGCCGTCATGCACGAGCGACTGCTCCGAGCGGTCGGCGATGCGGCCGGGCCGGGCGGCTACGAACTACCGAGCGAGCTACTCGCCGATCTTGATCAGATCGCCGAGTCCCTCACCGCCCACGGCGGCGGTCTCCTGGCGAACGGGCGAGTCGCCCGCGTACGGCGGCTCGTATCGACGATCGGGTTCCATCTCGCGACGCTCGACATTCGCCAGCATGCGGTGCGTCATCACGAAGCGCTCGCCCCTCTCTTCGAGTCGATCGGCATCGACTACGACGCGCTCGACCGAGCCAGCCGCACCGCTCTGCTGGCCGACGAACTCGCGAGTCGCCGTCCCCTCGCCCCGCCCTCGCACAATCCGGAGCAAGCCCTCGAGCTCCTGACTGTCGTCCGCGATGGCATCGAACGTGGCGGCGAAGACGTGATGAAGAGCTACATCGTTTCGATGACGCAGGGTGTCGACGACGTGCTCGCTCCGGCCGTGCTCGCTCGCGAGGTGGGCCTCGTCGACATCCCCGGCGGCGTGGCCCGCATCGGCTTCGTCCCGCTCTTCGAGACGATCGACGACCTTCGAGCGATCGGCACCGTGCTGCGTGACCTGGTCGCGGTTCCCGCCTATCGCCGCCTTGTCGAACTCCGCGGCGACGTGCAGGAAGTGATGGTCGGCTACTCCGACTCGAACAAGGACGGTGGGATCACCACCTCGCAGTGGGAGATTCACAAAGCGCTGCGCGAGATCGCCGCCGTGTCCGAGGAGACCGGTATCAAGGTGATGGTGTTCCACGGTCGAGGCGGCACCGTTGGCCGCGGCGGTGGCCCGACGAACTCGGCGATTCTCGGTCAGCCCGCCGGCTCCGTGGTCGGCGCGATGAAGATCACCGAACAGGGCGAAGTGATCGCCGACAAGTACGGCCTGCCCCGCCTCGCCCAACGCAACCTTGACCTCGCGCTCTCGGCCGTGCTCGAAGCGACCGTCGCCCATCGCGTGCCTCGTCACGGCGACGGAACAATGGCCGAGTGGAACAACCTGATGGAACAGATGTCGGAGGCCGCGTTCGGTGCCTACCGATCGTTCCTCGAACGGCCGGGACTCGTCGAGTACTTCACGACCTCCACACCGGTGGAAGAGCTCGGGGCCATGAACATCGGCTCCCGCCCGGCCCGGCGAACCGCCGCCGGTTCCGGACTCGATGGTCTGCGGGCAATTCCGTGGGTGTTCGGCTGGACCCAATCCCGCCAGATCATTCCCGGCTGGTTCGGTGTGGGCACTGCGCTTGAAACCGCTCGGTCCGGAGGTCACGGCGATGTACTTGACCAGATGTTCGCTGAGTGGCAGTTCTTCGGGACGTTCCTCTCCAACGTGGAGATGACCCTCGCAAAGACGGACCTTGCCATCGCCCGCAACTACGTCGACCGCCTTGTCGACCCGTCTCTGCACAACCACTTCGACGCAGTAGTCGAGGAACACGACCGCACCGTCGAACAACTCGGGCTGCTCACCGGCGAAGACCTGCTCGGCGATCTCCCCTTGCTGAAGCGCACCCTCGCGGTGCGAGACGTCTACCTCGACCCGATCAACCTGCTCCAGGTGGAGCTGCTGGCTCGGTCCCGCGCCGCCGGCGATGACGACGAGCGAGAGCGCCTCCAGCGAGCCTTGCTACTCACCGTCAACGGCGTAGCCGCCGGCCTCCGCAATACCGGCTGAGAAAGTGCAGGTGTCTGACCCCCGCACTTTCTGGGGTCAGACACCTGCACTTTCTTGAGGGGCTGCCAGCTACTGGTTGGCGAGTTTCTGGAACTCGTCGGCGATGAGCTGACTCACGCCTCGCTGGTGGGTCGCTCGCCAGTCGCGCCAGGGGAAGATCGGTTCCCAGCGGTGGAGCTGCTCGAAGCTGACGGTGGCGGAAACGATCTCTTCGCCGTCGCCTCCCGCCTGCGCGAGCACTCGACTGAATCGCGGAAACGCGGGACCAGCGATCGTTGAGTGGCCGAGCATGTCGGCGGCGCGACCCTCGTCGACGTTGCCGGCGGCATACGACGATGTGCCCACGTCTTCGCCGCCCACATGGTTTGAGCTGGCGACGTAGGCCAGGTTCTCCTGGGCCCGTGCGCAGGTGGTCTGCGTCATGTAGTCGAGCTTGCCGGGACCGGCGAAGGTGCCGCAGCTATTGAGAATGATGCGGGCGCCCTTGGCGCAGAGGATCCTCGTGAGCTCGGGGTTGAACCAGAAGTCGTAGCAAATCTGCAGGCCGACCGGCCCAAAGCGCGTCTCAAAGATAGGCAGCTCGGTGCCGTTGGTGAAGGTGACACCCTCTGTCACCCAGGGGAGCGAACCGAGGTGCACCTTGCGGTAGGTGCCCTGAATTCCCTCGGGACCAATGAAGGCCGACGCGTTGTAGAGCAGTTCGGGATTGTCGGCATCGCGTTCGACGAGGCCGACGGCCACGTAGAGGTCGTGCTCTTTGCACAGCTCGGCGATGCGCTCGGTGGACGGACCGGGAACTGTCTCGGCGAGATCGTGGTGATAGTCGCAATGGTCGGCACCACTGCGACAAGCGCTACAGCCGCCCAAACCGGTGAGCGCTTCCTCGGGGAATACCAAGATATCGATGCCCTGGGCACCGGCCTCTCGGATGTTGGCCTCGATCTTGGCGAGTGTTGCTGGGATATCGCCGCGCACGCTGGCGAAGTTGACGACTCCGATCGTGCCGGTCTTTTCGTAGTCGGCATAACGCTCGGGGATCAGGCTCATGACAGAACTCCTCGGGGCTCGTCGCCGGCCACGGTGAGGCGATGCATCACGCGGCGGCTGGTGTAGTCGGGTACGGCGAAGTGTTGGACGGATCGGTTGTCCCACATGGTGAGGTCGCCCTCGCTCCATCGGTGGCGGCACTGGAACTCGGGTGAGCCCACATGGGCGAGCAGCATCGGTAGGAGCGACTCCGACTCCGCCGGTGTGAGCCCGTCGATCTTGGTGGTGAAGTTGCCGTTGACGAACATCGCGGTTTCGCCGGTCTCCGAGTGCACGCGGGCCATCGGGTGGTGCACCGGCGGATATGTCTTCTGCATGTCGCCGAGGTCGACCTTGGCGTTGCCATCGGCGATGGCCCGAGCGAGCGTCTTTGTGAGGTCATGCGTGGAGGTGAGCGGCCGGAGTAGGTCCTGCATCACGGGCGAGAGCAGGTTCCAGGCGGCGTACATGTCGGCAAAACAGGTGTCGCCGCCAAGGGGCGGCAGCATCACCGATTGGAGGATCGTGTACGACGGCGGGCATTTCACATAGGTGTTATCGGTGTGCCAGGCATCGGCGCCTTCGCCCTTCGGTGCCTCCTGATCGAGCACGGTCATCTCGGGGCAGTCCGCGTGTTTCGGACCAAACGCGGCCACATCGATCTCGCCGAATCGTTTTGCGAACCGCAGGTGTTCTTCAGGATTCAGACGCTGGTCGGGGAGGAAGAGCACCTTGTAGGTGTTCATCGCGGCGCGGATCTTGGTGATGTCGTCGTCAGTCGCATCGGCCACGCGAAGGCCGAGCGCACGAGCGCCGAGCTTCGGGGTGACGGGCTCCAACGTGAGGCTCACGCCAGTTCCCCGATCGATCGGAGGTGATCCTCGACCTGCTGAGAAATGGCACCGGCGAGATCAGCGTTGACTGCCGTGGCCGCGTCGCTCGCTCCCACGTAACGAAGCATCTCGGGCAGACGGGTACGAATCTGTTGCAGCGTCCACGGAATTATCGGACCGTGGGCCACCGTGTCGAAGGTGACGATGGTGTTCGCGTCGGTTGCCTTGTTGACATAGTGGTAGTGCGGCTCATCGAGAAACATGTCGAAACGCACGTATTCGAATCCGTCGGCCACGTCGACGATGTGAAGCGACACGCCCTCATCGGCGAACCCACCCTCGGGCGACTTCTCCTCCAGCTCGGCCAGGTGCTCGGTGTCGGCGTAGATCTTCTCGAGCGCCTGCGGATCCACCTTGCGGTATTCGATGCCGACTCGCAGCGGACCATGATCGAACCAATCGGTGCTCGCCTCGTCGGGCGGCGCAGGCGGAATGTTGTAGGTCGTGCCGACCCGGCTCATATTGGTAGACGGTTCGTTCATGGTCAGCCTCCGACTCGGGCGGGGATGCGGGTGAAGATGCGGCGGGCATTGCCGTGGCGAAGAGCTTCCTTGGCCGCCGCAGAAATGTCGAGTGCATCGAACTGCGACTGCACAAACAGATGTCCGGTGAGCGGGTAGCCGGATCCGAATAACGTCTTTTCAGCGCCATCGGATCGCACGAAATCCAGTAACTCAGCCGGCCAACGACGGGGCGGATGAGTGGCGGTACCGAGGACGACGTTGGCGTGGGCACGGGCGGCGGCAATGGTCTCCTCGATCCACGGCAACCCGAGGTGCGAGAGCACGAAGTCGACCGTGGGGAACTCGGCTGCAGGTGCAGCGATGGCATCGGGATGGCCGAGCGTGTGGTCGCGATGACCGCCGGAAGCGCCTGCCTGCATCACCACCGGCACACCGTGTTTGGCGGCGAGCTCGTAGTACGGGCGCAGCGCCGGAGAATCGAAACCGTGGTCCCAGCTGTGGGTGTGGTTATGGATCCCCACACACCATGCGGAGTTGAGCGCTTCGTCGGCCGCTTCGATGTCTCCCGGTTCGTCGGGGCTCATGCTGTACATCCCGACGAACCGACCCGGGTGAGCGGCAGCGAGCTGATGTATCTCGGTCGGGCGCAGCGCGTAGTGGGCGAAGTGATCGAGCGGACTGCCGTCGTCGAGATCACACACCGGTAGGATCAGAGTGGTGATCGTGGCCTGGTTCATCCGGTCGACCATCTCGGCGACCGAGCAGAACGCGTCGTCCTCTCGGGCACCGAGCTTGATGCTGAGTCCGTCTTGCTGGATCACGGCCTGCCACAACGGCTCGCGATCAGGCGTGAATGCGTTGCACCAGTAGTCGATCATCGGCCGGTTACCGAGCGTCCTTGAAGCGGATGAGCTTGGCCGCGGTGCCGAAGCCGGTGAGTGCATCGAGTGCACCGGGTTCGTGGACTTCTACGCCAATCTTCACGCCGACCACCTGGTGGAGACGTTCGACGGTCGCGGCCGCGATCACATCGAACTCGCCGGGCGGACGGTCGCTCACGACGAGCACGGTCATCTCGTCGCGATTGCCGGAGCGAGTCGCTCGGACGAAGTAGTCGTCGGTCACGCCGTTGACATCGGTGACGATCTCGCCGAGTGCTTCGGGCCAGATATTCACACCCCGCAACTTCACCATGTTGTCGCCGCGACCAGCAAAGGGCGCCATCTTGCGGAGCCATGACCCACAGGCGCACTGGCCGGGAGGGTGAAGCGTCGAGAGGTCCATGATGTTGTAGCGGAACTGGGGGCTGCCGGTCTTGTAGATCTCGGTGATGCACACGGCGCCCTGTTCGCCGTCGGGCAGAAGTTCGCCGGTGTCGACGTTGACAATCTGCACAATGAAGGCGTCTTCGAAGATATGCATGCCCTCACCGGTCGGGCATTCGACGGCGACCCATTGCACTTCATGGAAGCCGTAGCTGTCGTAGACGGGTACGCCGAATGTGTCGTTGAGGCGCCCCTTGTCTCCAATGTTTGGCAGCGCGGTGAGCTTCAGATCGGTGGCCGGGTCGAGGCCCATCTCGCGGGCAGTCTCGGCGAGATGAAGGAGGTAGTCGCCAGTCGTGAGAATCGCCGTGGCGCCGTATTCAACGGCGAGCTCCACCTGCTTACGGGTGGGCGTGACATTGCCAGTGCCCGTCGAGAGGACCACACAATTTAGCCAGCGATAGAGCGCTTCGTCCATTGCGTGGGCGCCATTGTGCGTGGAATAGGCCCACGCGTTGAGCACCACATCACCTGGCCGGATGCCCTGCATATAGAGGGCGCGCGCCGTGAGGATCGCGCCAGCCTCACGGTCCCACGCGGTGTAGAGCGTGGGTCGAGAACGGCCCGTCGTGCCACCCGACATATAGACGCGCATCGGTTCGTCGAGGGCTTGGTTTACGGTCACGCCCTGGTAGTCGCCGTAGGGCGGGTGGGCCTCGATCGAGTCTCGGATGTCGTCGACGGTGTACGCCGGGAATCGAGTGAGGTCATCGAGCGAATGGAGATCGTCGGGCCCCATGCCGGCGTCGTCCCAACGGCGCCGGAAGAACGGCACCTCATATGCGACCCTCGCCCGGGCCTGGGCGAGGGCGAGCTGCGTCGCCGCGATCTCTTCGGGACCGGCGAGATACGCGGTCTCGAGATACTCCGGTGGCGGCGGAAGCTGTGCCGTGAGCGCGTCATAGTCGACCGCTTCATGCGGCCGACGGAAACCGCTCACGAGGATGCGATGGTGGTGGCTTCGATGAACTCGGTCGGCAGCATCTCGTCGGGGAAGCGGTAGAAGTCGAGGGCGTTCTGCCACATGATCTTCCGCTTCGACTCCACCGAGATGAGGTCCGGTTCAAGGTCGAGGAAGTACTGCACCGAGTGCGGGAACTTCGAATCGGGATGTGGGAAGTCGCTCTCCCAGAGGATGCGCTCGTCGCCCATCCAGCGGATCACGTCGGCCACAAACGGATCTTCGCACTCGGTGCTGATCCAGCAGTTGCGCTTGAAGTATTCGGTGGCGGTCATGGTGAGTTCAGGGAACTCAGCTGCGCCCGACATTTCGAGGTGCTCGTCGATGCGGTGGAGCCAGCTCGGCAACCAGCCGCAGCCGGCTTCTTGGTAGGCGCAGCGCAGGTTCGGGAACCGTTCGAACACACCCTGCACGATCATCGAAAGGCAGGCGTTCTGTGCCTCGTGGGCGTGGACGACGGTGTGCCACTCGGTGAAGGTCTTGAACCGGTCGACACCTTCGGTCTGGCCGTTCAACCCCATGAACTCGTGGGTAGCAAACGCACAGTCGAGGTCTTGGAGCAGCTCGTAGATCGGGTCGTAGTAGCGGTCGCCCAACTCGCGATGGTTCGTGTGGTTCGGGCGAGTCCAGAAGCAACGAATGCCCAGCTCGTCGTAGGCGTACTGGATCTCCTCGACCGCACGGCTTACATCGTTGAGCGGCACTGGCCCGGAGGTGACAACGCGGCCGCCCGACGCTTCGGTCATGTCGGCGCCCCAGCGGTTGTAGGCCCGGACCATGGCGGCCTGCAGTTCTGGGTCGATTCCGTGGAGCCACATGTCGTACTCGGGGCCGTAGATCACGCAGAAGTCGATGCCGTCGGTGGCGAGCGCCTTGGCGACGCGGTCACCGGTGAAGCCGTCGGTTGCGAGCTCGCCGTACTGGGCAACCATGTCGTCGTAGGTCCAGTTGATGGCCTTCTGGAACTGGCCATAGAGGCTGGTGTCGTGCTGGCTGTATCTCCCGTCGACGGTGACCGGGTTGTAGGTCTCCAGCCCCGCCGGGTTGACGCGATCGAGACGGTGCCGGAACTTCTCGGGCAGATAGGTCTGCCAGAGGTCGGCGGGATAGACGACGTGGGCATCGGCATCGAAGACTTTGAATCCGTGGCGCATAGTTGTTCCTACTTTTCTGCTGCGTTGAAATCGGTAGCGGCGTCGGCCGCGCGGACCACGAGGAAGCGAACGCCCTCGTCGCCGACGGTGAAGCCGTAGAGATGATTGGCGGGGATGACGACGGTGTCGCCAGTAGCCAGCGCGGTGCCGTCACTGACGTTGAGGCTGCCGGCGAGAATGGTCATGTGTTCGCTGATACTGTGCGCGTGTGGAGGCACGTCGAAACCGGCGGGCATCTCCGAGATGTGGGAGTGAAAACCGTGTTCGCCCCTGGTGAGACGGCTGCGTCGAGCACCGACATCGTCAGCCTGCGCGGCGAGCGCGGCGACCTCGGCCTTCTGGTCAGCCTTGGTCTCCCACTCAAGAGTGGCGAGGTGGCGAACGATTGGGTCAGACGGTTCGTTCATAGAGATAGGATTGTCTATTTACAGATATTCTGCAAGTAGAGTATTATCGGATCATGACCGCAGAGCTGCCCGACTATGTGATGGACCCCTCACCGCTGGCGATGTTCACCCGGCTCCAGCGGGTTGGCCTGCACCTCGATCGGCTCCAAGCCGAGGCGATGGCCGAGATTGACATGTCGTTTGCCGACTACTCGATCGTCGCCACCCTCCACCGTGAACCCGAGCCCCACGCCCTCCCTGTAAGCCGCCTGGCCGAACTGGTTCTCCGGGCGATGGGTGGCATCACTCAGGTCGTCGACCGTCTTGAGCGAGCCGGTCTGGTCTCTCGACAGCTCGATCCCGGCGACCGCCGACGAGTGCTGATTCAGCTCACCGACACCGGCATCGATATCGCTGAGCGGGGCGACAAGGCCTATCGGGTGTCGCGCGAACGGGTCCTCGCCCTACTCAGCGACGGCGAGCTAGAGAAGATTGACGCCGCGGTGAGCGACCTGCTGACCGTTCTCGAAACCGACGCCGACCGACGGTCGAACTGACTAGCGGAAGTCGGCCAGTCGATCGCCGGTGTCGCTGATCGGATACTCGTTGTCGGCCTCATAGGCGAGACCCGCGCCGAGCGGCTGCTCCATCGCTTCGCGATAGAGGTCCTTGTAAGCCCGGAGCGAGCCGGTGCTGTTGGCGACGAGCGAGTCGGTAAGTGTGGTGATCGCAGCGTCGAGGTCTGCGAGCGGCACGGCCTGCGCGACCATTCCGAGCGCCGCGGCCTCCGCGCCCGTGAAGTTGCGAGCCGTGTAGGACAGCTCGCGGGCCTTAGCCATTCCGATGAGACGGGGGAGCCGCTGGCTCATGCCCCATGTCGGACGCAGCCCGAACTTGGCGTGGGTGTCGCCGAACTTAGCGTCTTCCGCCGCCACGATGATGTCGCAGGCGAGCGCGAGTTCGAGGGCCCCCGTGAAGCAGAAGCCGTTGACCCGGGCGACGGTGATCGCCGGTATCGTGGCGAGCAGATCAGTGATCCGACGAGCGGGTAGATCGAGGATGTCGCCCACCTTGCCGTCGGTGAGTTCGCGGTAGCCCAGCGCTTTCAGGTCCACACCGGCGCTAAACGCTCGGCCGCTACCGGTGAGGATCACGACGGCCACATCCGAGTCGGCCGCAAGCGCATCGAGCGCATCGCCGAGGGTGCCCAGCATCGTGGGAGTGATCGCGTTGAGTGCGTCGGGGCGGTTGAACGTGATCGTGGCGATCTTGCCGTCACGAGTAGTCAGAATTTCGGGTTCGGTCACCCTGAAGGTCTAGCGGCTTGGACCGAGCTTCAACCTTGTGCGGTGCGGACGACTTCCGCTATCGGGCTGAGTTGAAGTGCGGCGATTACTCGTCGGGTGATGGCTGCTTGGCCTTCGGCTTTGAGCGTTCCGTTCTTCAGCGCCCCCATGATCGGCTCCTGGCCGAGCCACACCTTGTAGCAGGTGGCGCACTCCCCCGTGACCGTGACGTTGACGGTGAACACCACGCCGTCATTCGCGAACACTTCTCCGACGAGGAAGCCCGCGCTCTGCTGGATGTCGTCTCCCTCGCCGCGTTCATGAACCGCTACAACGATTCGCTGGGAACCGTCACCGACAACGAGTCGGTCGACTGGGCCACGAAACACCTGGCGCCGCTCGGGTGGGACATCGGCAAGCACACCGGCGAAACCCACGAACAGCGTTCCGGGCCGCCCGGGGGCAGCTGAGCTTCTGCTCCGTACACTGCTCGTAGGACGTTGGCTGAGGAGTCGATGTCTTACACGATTCCCATCGTGCGATCTGCCCCCGCTTCGGCGGGGGCTTTTCGCGTCTATGGACCGTGATGGCTGCGTGTTTCGTCGGCTCGGCCTGCGATGGGGAGTTCGTCTATCTCGTGAACGGCAGTCAGACGAGCCGCTACGAACTCGACGAGCCGCCGCTGGTCACCTGCGAGCAAGCCGGCCGATCGCCGCGACGATCCGGTCGAGCGCCTCGGCCAACACCTCATCGCTGGACGCCGTGGAGATTCGGAAAAACGGCGACATGCCGTACGCCGCGCCCGGAACGGAAGCAACACCGACGTCGTTCAACAGATAACGAGCGACGTCGGCATCGTTCTCGAGCGCAAATCCGGCGGGCGTCATCATGCCGAGGAGTTGGCCGCAGCCGATGTAGGCGTAGAACGCGCCCCCCGGAGCGGCGAGCGAGAGCTCGGGGATCGTGCGCACTCGTTCGACAACCAGGTCGCGCCGCCGCTCGAACGCCGCCCGAAACTGGGCGAGATGATCCTGTGGACCTTCAAGTGCCGCGACGGCCGCGGCCTGCGCGATCGAGCAGACCCCCGATGTCGCCTGCGACTGGACGGTGGTCATCGCGGTGATGAGTTCGGCGGGGCCCGCACCCCAGCCCACCCGCCAGCCGGTCATGGCGTAAGCCTTCGAAACCCCGTTGACGATGAGGGTGCGATCTCGAAGCTCGAGGCACGCCTCGGCAAAAGATACGAACGGGCGCCCGTCGAAGATGATGTGTTCGTAGATCTCGTCGGACATCACGTTGACGTGGGGGTGGCGGGCCACAACGGCACCCAGCGCGTTGAGTTCTTCGGCCGTGTAGGTGACTCCCGACGGGTTTGCTGGATGGTTGAGCAGCAACCAGCGGGTGCGGGACGAAATAGAGCGCTCAACTTGGTCAGGGGTGACCTTGAAGCTGTTTTTCTCTGCGCCGTCGATGGCAATCGTGGTGGCGCCAATCATCGCGGCGGTGCTCGCGTAGGGGCCGAAGTAGGGGGCGCAAAGCATGAGCTCGTCGCCAGGGTTCAGCGTGGCGACGAATGCGTTGAAGATCACTTGTTTGGCGCCGTTGGAGATGATTACTTCGTCTGGGGTATAACCCTCGACCCGGTTCTCCCGGGCCAACTTGGCGATCACCGCGGCCTTGGCCGCCGCGGTCCCGCCGGTGAACGGATAACGAGTGTCGCCCGCCAAAGCGGCCTCGTGGGCGGCGGCGACAATGTGGGTGGGCGTGTCGAAGTCGGGTTCGCCAACGCCGAGGTCGATGATGTCGGCCCCGGCTTCGATCAGCGCCTTGGCCGCGGCGCTCGTGACCGCGGAAGCCGAAGGCACAACGGCGGCCAGCCGGTCGGCGAGCGGGATCATTCGATGCCGGCCCGCACCGATGCCTGCAGGGCATCGGCGCCCTTGGCGAGCAACCCGAGATCGGTGCCACAGGCCACGAACGTGAAGTCCTCGTTCAGAAGTTGGGCCGCGAACTCGGCGTTGCTTACGAGCGTGCCGCACGGCATGCCGTTGGCCTGAAGCCGCGCAGCCACCGGCCGTACCAGATCCCACACCTCGTCGGCCATCGGTCGCCCGAGCAAACCAATGTCGGCCGCCAGGTCGGCGGGCCCGAAGAACACCCCGTCGACACCGTCGACGGCGGCGATCTCGTCGACCTGCTCCAGCGCGGCCCGAGTTTCGATCTGCACAATCACCGTGGTCTCGTCTTCCACCCGGTCGAGATAGTCGGTGGTCCGCCCGAATTTGTTGGCCCGGGTAGTACCACTAAACCCGCGGATGCCGCGCGGCGGATAACGAGTGGAGGCAACGGCAGCCGCCGCCTCTTCGGCGTTCTGCACCATCGGGAACACGAGCCCAGGTGCGCCGAGGTCCAGCAGTCGCTTCACAACAAGCGGGTCGTTCCACACCGGTCGAACCAGCGAAACCGTGGGGCTTCCCTCGAACGCTTGGAGTTGGCCGAGCACGGTCTGGATATCGCTGGGGGAGTGTTCGGTATCGAGTACCACCCAGTCGAAACCGGCGGTAGCCACGGCCTCGGCCGTGAAGTTGTTACTCGTGGTCACCCATAACCCAATCTGTGGTGTGCCGTTGCGAATGGCATGGGTAAAGGTGTTCGGTTCGTACTGCATCAGATGACGGCGTCCTCGCGGATAGGGGTGCCGGTCACGATGCGTTCGTAACCGAGCGGGGAAAGGTCGATCGACCGGAATTCGCCGTAGGTGATCAGCTCGCTGATCCCCCGACCAACCGCCGGTCCTTGTTGGAGCCCGTGGCCGGAGAAGCCGTTGGCGAAGAGGAAGTTCTCAACCTCGTTGCCCGGCCCAATCACGAGATTGTGGTCGAGCGTGTTGAAGTCGTACTGCCCGGCCCACGACGTGACCACCTGGACCTGATCGAACTGGGGCACGTAACGAGCGAGCACCGGCCAGATCTGTTCTTCGAACTCGGCGTGGCGGATCTCGAAGTCGGCGTAGTCGATCTCAACATCGGGGTTGGGTGCGGTGCCACACATGTAGTGGTTCTGCTCGCGGCGAAAATGCACGGCGTCGGGGGTGATCGTGAGCGGCATCACTGCTTCGATGGGTGTGCGGCAATCGAAGACAAAGCTGGTGCGGGCCCGCGGCTCCACCGGGAGCTCCAAGCCGATCATCCTGGCGATCAGGCGAGCGCGGGTGCCGGCGCTGTTGATCACCCAACTGACGCCGACCGACGCGCCGGACTCGAGATGCACCTTCGTTACCCGACCATCGACGACATCGATGTCGGCCACGCGATCGCGCGTATAAGTAACCTTGTTGTGGAGCGCCCGTTGGCGGATGCCTTGGAAGAGGGCCCACCCATCAAAGGACCCCTCGCGGCGACCGCCGAGGCGTCCACCGGCGATCTCGCTCACGTCCATATAGGGGAACAGGGCCGCGACCGCCTCAGGCCGAAGCATCGTGACATCGGCGCCGGCCTCGAGCTGGTCGACACTTTGCCCTTCAAGCTCTTCGTAGTGCGCTTCGTCTTTGGCCAAGAAGAGATAGCCCGTACCCCGATAGTTCAGCTCGGGTGACTGCCCGTCGACCTGCACGTTCTCGTGGAAGTTGTCGAGGAAGTCCATCCCGAAGCTACTGAGCTGGATGTTGAGCAGGCTCGTGAACTGTTTCCGGATGCTGTTTTGGGCCCGCGTGGTGTTGGCAAACTCGTAAGTCCAGTCGGGTTCAACCACGAGTATCTCGCCGTCGAAGTCGGGGTTCTCCGATAGGAAGTAGGCCGCCGCGCTGCCGGTCATCGCCCCGCCCACACAGACGACGTCGTAGTGAGAAAGGAGCTCGGTCATGGTGTGACGTAACCCTGTTCTTCGTCGTTGGCGGCCGCTTTGGCATCACGCTGAGCCGGGTTGCCGAAGCCGCCGCCGCCGGGCAGTTCCAGCACCAGCCGCCGACCTTCGGGCACGAGCTGTCGGCCCTTGCCATCGAACGGCGTGCCGTCGTCGAGATACACCTTGCCGGGTGCGCCGTTGGTGCCGCCCTGGCGACCACGAGCCGGGTGATCGATGCGGTCGAACATGGCCGAGAAGTTGAACTGGTAGCCGTCGGTCGGGCCGATCTCAATGATCTGGCCGAGGCCGCCGCGCTGCTGGCCATCCCCACCGCTGTCGGGCCGGATCTCCTTACGCCAGATAATGATCGGTCCGACTTGTTCGGTGGCTTCGGCCGACATGGTTCGCACACCGGAGGGGAACGCGGTCGATGTCAGCCCGTCGAGCGTGGGGCGGGCTCCGGTGCCTCCGCTGTTGAACATGAGGATCTCGACCGGTGGCTTCGGGTTGGCCGGGTCGGCGCTGCGCGCACTGGCCTGGAAGTTCCATAGGGCGCCCGAACCCTCGGCCGGGATGCGATCGGGCAGAGCGGCTTCCAGGGCCCCCATGCACAGGTCGGTCACAAAGTGACCGAGCACGTGGCGAACCGACACCGGGTGCGGATGTTTTGCGTTGAGGATGACATCGTCCGGCGCATTCACCGTGAACCGTGACAGCGATGCGTAGTTGTTGGGGAGTTCTGATCCGATCGCCACGAGCATGCCGTAGGTGAAATACGCATGGGCGTAGCCGAGGGGCACATTGATACCCAACGGACACACGGCCGATGTCCCGTCGAAGTCGGCGTGGATACTGTCGTCCGCGACTGTGAGCGTGACGGCCAGCGTGACCGGCGCGCCGTAGCCATCGACCACCATCTCGTTGCGATAGATGCCGTTGGCCACTGTTTGGATCGCGTCGAAGGTGGCGCCTGAGGTGCTGTCGAACACGAACTGAGCGATGGCGCTGAGGTCGTCGAGCTCGAACTCGTTGAGCATGTCGAGCAAGCGCCGTCGGCCGGTTTCGTTCGACGCGGCCAGGCCATGGATATCGCCCACCACCTGGTCGGACTCGCGCACATTATTGCGAATGATGTTGATGAGATCGGTGTTCAAGCTGCCGCGCTCAGCCCACTTCATGATCGGGATGCGCAGCCCCTCCTCGTACACCTCGCTCGCATCGGGGCCGTAACCCCGGCCGCCGATGTCGACCACATGTGCGGTCGACGCGAAGAAGCCGATCAACGTCTCTTCGCCACCGATGGGACGAAACACGGGCGTGGTGACGGTGATGTCGTGGAGGTGGCCGGTGCCCTTCCATGGATCGTTCGTGATGTACACGTCACCCGGATAGATCCGCTCGGGTCCGATATCGGCAATGAAGTGGGGCACCGCATCGGCCATCGTGTTGACGTGGCCCGGCGTGCCGGTGACCGCCTGGGCAATCATCCGACCTTGCGGATCGAACACGCCGGCCGAGAGGTCACCCGCCTCGCGCACCGAGGTGCTGAAGGCGGTGCGCACAAGGGTGAGTGCTTGCTCCTCCACCACGGAGATGAGGCGATTCCACATCACCTGGAAGAGCAGGTTGCGTCGTTGGGCGGCGAGGTCGCTCATCGGCGGACTCCCTCGGACTGGATGCGGCCAATGAGGAGGCTGCCATCGGGCTGCACCGTGCAGCGATGGTGTGATCCGAGCACGGTGGTGGTCTGCGACTCGGCAATGATCGCGGGTCCGTTGATTTTCGCGCCGATGGCCAGTTCGCTCCGATTGAGTACGGCCGTCGCCACCCGATCACCGATTGCCGCGTCGTACGCGTCGCGAGTAGCGGGGGTGAGTCCGGCCGGTTCGCCGGTGGCGTTGAGCTCCACTCGGTCGCGGGGAGGGAGCACGGATGACACCCTCACCGACCAGCTGACCGCCTCGATCGTGAGATCGTCGATCGCTCGGCCGAAGAACCCCTCGTAGGCCTTGGTGAACTTGCTGGTGAGGAGCTCAGCCGCGAGTTCGTCGAATACGATCCCGTCGTCGAGGGTGACCGGAATTTCCCACCCTTGGCCGACGTAACGCATCGACACCTGGCGCTCGACCTCAACGTCTTCGTCGGTGCCTTGGCGGACGAACGACAGCGCCTCATCGGTGAGTTCGGCAAGCACGGTGTTGGACCCGGCGACATCAAAGTTGGTTGTGGTTGTGTAGAAGCTGCGCACCGCTTCATAGGAGAACGGCGCGACCAGAAAGCCGATGGCCGAGCCGACGCCCGCCCCCGGCGGCACGATCAGTTCGTCGAGGCCGAGCTTGTCCATCAGCCGCGCCGCGTGGAGTGGAGCGCCGCCGCCGAAGGCAATCATCGTGAAGCCGGCCATGTCCTTGCCGTGTTCGACCGCGTGAGCCCGGGCCGCGTTGGCCATGTTTTCGTCGACTACTTCGGCGATGCCGACTGCCGCAGCGGTGGCATCGAGACCCAGCGCATCACCGACTGAAGTTTGGATCGCCTTGCTCGCCAACTCTGGCGACAAGTTGATGTCTTTCGCTCCAAACGTGTCGGGGTGGAGACGACCGAGTTCGAGGTTCGCGTCCGTAACGGTAGCGTGTTCTCCACCGAGTGAATACGAAGCGGGCCCCGGTTCGGATCCGGCCGAGTGAGGCCCGATTCGGATCTGGCCGAGCCGGTCCACGCTGGCGATCGAACCGCCGCCAGCCCCGATCTCGATCATGTCGATCACCGGGATCGAGATGGGCATTCCGCTGCCCTTTTTGAAGCGGGCGGTGCGGTCGACCTCAAACGTCTTCGCGGTCTGCGGACGGAAGTCTTCGATGAGTGTGATCTTCGCCGTGGTGCCGCCCATGTCGTAGGACAGCACCCGATCTCGTCCGTAACGGGCCGCGAGATCGGCCGCGAAGATCGCGCCGCCGGCCGGGCCGCTCTCCACGAGACGAACGGGAAACTCGGCGGCCGACTCGACGCTCATCAGGCCGCCGCCTGAATGCACGAGATAGAGCGGACACGTGATGCCCCGGTCTTGCAGCTGGTCGCGGAGACGCACCAGGTACGACTCCATCTGAGGCTGCACATAGGCATTGGCGCAGACGGTGTTGAACCGCTCGTATTCGCGCATCTGCGGCGACACTTCGCTACTGATCGATACCGACACCTCGGGAAGTTCGCGGCGAATCACTTCGCGCACGCGCCGCTCGTTGGTGGGGTTGACATAGCTGTGGATGAAGCCGACCGCGATCGACTCGTATCCCGCCGCTCCGATCTGGGCCACCAGAATTTGCAGAGCGTCTTCGTCGAGCGGGATCAGTTCCTCGCCGCGGGCGTTGCGCCGTTCGGTGAGCGTGAATCGGTCCTTGCGGGCGATCAGCGGTGTAGGCAACACGATGTCGAGGTCGTACTGCTCGAAGCGGCTCTCGGTGCGGGTCTCGATCACATCCCGAAAACCCTCGGTGGTGATCAGTGCCGTCTTTGCTCCCCGTCGTTGGATGAGTGCGTTGGTGGCCAGCGTGGTGCCGTGCACGAACTGCACGATCGAGCTGGCGTCGACCCCCTCTTCGCTGTTCAGTTGGGCGACGCCATCGAGAATGCCGCGCTCTGGCGCGTCGTAAGTAGTGAGCACCTTGGTCGACGCATACGTGCCATTGGTCCGTTCGAGGACGACGTCGGTGAACGTGCCGCCGACATCAGCGGCAATACGCACGGCACCATCGACGGCGTTCACGGTCTACAGATTCTCGATCGCGGGGAAGTCGGAAGGCGGCATGATGTCGACGGTCGCGGAGCGTTGCTGGGCGAGCATGCCGCCGTCGACCTTGATGACATCGCCGGTGATGTAGCTCGCATCATCGGAGGCGAGGAACAGGGCTGCGCCGGTCATGTCGGACGGCTCGCCGATACGTCCAAGCGGTACGTTCTCGCCCCGCAGCTTGCGGTCGTCCACACCCAGGCCCGATGTATCGATCGATCCGGGCATCAGCGCGTTGACCCGGATGTTGTACGGGCCGAGGTCGAGAGCCATTGCCCGAGTGAGCGCTTCGATGCCGCCCTTGCTGGCGTCATAGGCGGTGAACGAACGATGCGCTCGGGTGGCGCCGCCGGAGCTCATGTTGATGATCGAACCGCCGCCCGCCTTCGCCATCATTCGGGCCGCTCGGTGCGAACAAAGGAAGTGTCCGGTGAGGTTCACGTCGATGATCCGACGCCACCACGCCTCGTCGCCGTCGAAGAAGTGGAGCATCGGGCTGACGATGCCGGCGTTGTTCAACAGGACATCGATCCGGCCGAAGGTGTCGGCAACCTGGTCGAACATCGCGCCGACCTGTTCACCGTTGGAAACGTCAGCCGCGATGCCGATCGCGGACCCGCCGTTCGTGTTGATCTCGGCGGCGGCGACCCCCGCGGTTACCGCGTCGACATCGTTGACGATCACCTGACAGCCCGCGCCCGCGAATCGTTCGGCCAATGCCTGGCCGATGCCTTTGCCGGCGCCGGTGACAAGGACAACTTTTCCACTCAGTGATTCATGCATGTCCAGAAGTTCCTTCGTTGTTCAGATCTGAGAGAAGTGTCCGACGACGGCGCCGATGCTCGCTTCGTCGCGGCGGTAGTAGGTCCAGCCCTGTCGGGGTGTGGCAATGATGAGGCCGGCATCGGCGAGCACCTTGAGGTGTCGCGACGCGGCGGGCTGGCTGATGCCGAGCTTGTCGCCGATGAATTGGTTGCAGCCGCCGTGTTCGATCGGGTCGCCGTGTTCCTGCGGCGGGAAGTGTGCCTCGGGATCTTTCAGCCACTCGAGGATGAGCAGCCGGCGCGAGCTGGCGAGCGCCTTGAGTACTCGTTCGAGGTCGACATCGAGGCCGGGCGTGCTGATCGGCATAACGACATAACTACTACGTTATGTAGGTTATGGCAATGGTGAGGGTCGCCGCTGTTCGACCCCGGCCACCAGGGTCGGGTCGTGTTCGTTGAGCGCAGGGACTGCGGCGATCGGATCCGGCGTGTCGCTGATGTTGAAAGGCGGCCGAAACACGACCACTTCGCCGGTGGGCACAGCTGTAGAGAGGAAACGATCGCGAGCGCGGTGCTGCTCGTGCTCCCAGACCGCGAGCGGCTCTCGGGCTCGGGCCCACACCACCTGCGAGGCCGCCAGTCGTTCCATGATGTCGGTGGCTGGGATTGTCGAGAAGACCGACGCGATCTCCCGTTCGAGCTCGTCGATGTTCACGATGCGCGCCTCGTTGCCAGCGACCAGTTCGTAGATGCCGTGCGGAGCGATCGACGCGTGGCGGTGGCCGGCCCGCTCGGGACTCGTCCCCTTGTGGGCGGCTTCGTAGACGGGCACCGCTGTTCACTCGGTCATGCACTCGAGCATCGACAGCGAGATCGCCGCGCCCTCGCCGGTCGTGCTGCGTCGATACAGCGCGGCGAGGATCGAGCTGAGGGCATGCATGGCGGCCGAAATATCGGCGGCCGAGAACCCGACTTTCGACATCTGATCGACTGAACCCGTGACCGCCATCACGCCCGCCTCGGCCTGGATCGCCAGGTCGTACGCCTTGTCGTCGGTGCGGGGGCCGCCCGCTCCGTAGCCGGTGATCTCGCACGCGTTCATGTGAGGGTGGCGCGCAGTCACTTGAGCAGCGGTCACCTCGGACCGCTGAGCCGCGGCCGGCGACATGTTCTGGATGAAGACGTCGGCGCCCCGAATGAGCGCCTTGAGCCGAGCCCGATCGTCGGTGTCGGTCAGGTCGAGGGCGATGCTCTGCTTGCCTCGATTGGCCCACACAAAGAAGGTGGATTGGCCTTCCATCGTCGTGTTGTAGTGGCGGGCAAAGTCGCCGCCATCGGGCCGTTCGACCTTCAGGACCGTCGCCCCGAGATCCGCAAGGTGGCGGGTGGCAAGAGGGGCGGCGATAGCCTGTCCAAGCGAGACGACGTTGACACCGTCGAGAGGAGACGTCATGAAGACGGATCCTACCCGTGTCGAGAGCCTCAACTTTCCCCCCGAAGCGACCGTAGGTATGTAGTCATGGCGGCCACGGCCGCCCGCTTCCGAACGCAGAAACAGATATATCGACATGTTCCGACGTCATGAACCCACAATCCCCGCGTCACTCCGCGACAGCGATCTGGGCCGGGCCGTTCCCGCACCTGAGCTCGCCCGCCTCGTGAAGATGGGCACCGCCATTCAGTTCCGCAGCGCTCGCGCCGTGTTCGAAGAAGAAGCGATTGGCCGCGACTGTCTGATCGTCATCGACGGCGTGTTCATCGTCGAACGAGATGGCTCCACGATTGCCGAACTCCACGCGGGCGACGTCGCGGGCGAAGCCGCATTGCTCAGCCAGCAGCCGCGCAACGCCACGGTCACTTCGTCGGCCGGAAGTTTGGCCCTCGTTTTCACCCGCGGCGAGTTCGCAGCACTTCTGCGCGAGTGCCCAAAGTTTGCTGCTCACGTGCGCACCGTCGCTGATTCTCGGCTTGTTCCGGCGTAGCGCTACGACGTCACTTGGCGTCTCAGAGACTGTGAGGGAATCCGATGCGCACTTCGATGCCGGGTGACCAGTGCGCGATCGGATCACCTTCAGGATGCGGAAGACCTGCGGCAAGAACGAGTTCGTCGTAGGTGTCGACGGTAAGTCCAGGCGGGAGCAAACGTTGCACCACGCCTGGGTCGTAGCTCCAGTGCAGAAACGTGCGCAGATCCCCGCGATCGATCATCGAGGCACGCTTCACGTCGGCCGGACAGCCACGCCCGTAGTTGGGGCTCCCAGTCTCGTCGGTCATCTGCGAATAGCGGATGTCCTCGGGCTAGCCAGCTGATCGAGCGAGCCGCCGCGTCCGCGCACGCGTTCACCGAGAGCGCCACTTCTTCGCTGTCATACCCCCCCTTGTACAATCAGTCGAGCGGAGCTCGACCAGCCGAATCCGCCCCCCGTAACGGCAAGACCCTGGGCGGTCCCTTGATCACGACTATTCGTTTTCTGGAGATCGCTCATGCCTGTCCGCACCCGCACTGTTCTGGCTGCCCCGCTCACCGAAGAGTTCCGATCGCTGGCCGATGTCTGGCGGCGCAGCCTCGTTCGGATCGTGCGACTCGCTTCGGCGTTCGCAGATTCTCCTGAATGGGTCGTCGGAGGCTGGCCCACGGCCGCGAATGCCTTGTCCACCATTGCTGATGTGGAGGCGTCGACGGCCCGTGAGTGGATCCGGATCGGTCGTCAACTTTTGGCGCTTCCCGCGTCCGCGGACGCGTTCGACCGAGGCGATCTCTCATACTCGAAGCTGCGAACCCTCAGCCGGGTCGCCACCTCTGCCAATGAGGCCGAGCTCCTCGAAATCGCGCTGCGAACACCGGCCGGCGAACTCGGCCGAGCGTTGGCCGCGTGGATGAATCGGAACTCAGAGCCGGAAGAGCTCGATGCCCACCATCAACGGCAACGGTCGATCACTGAGCGGGTTGAGCCCGACGGTATGACCTCGGTGACCATGCGCCTCCCTCCGCTGGTTGCCGCAGCGTGGTCGGCGGCCCTCACGGTCGAGGTGATGCGCACCAGTCGTCGTCCGGCCCACGCGTTCGCCGACCCCTGGCCCACGCTCGCCCAACAGAAGGTCGATGCGCTCCGCACTCTGCTCGGGCGCGATGGTGGTGGGCTGGTCATCGAGGTTGTGCTGCATATCCGGGCCGATGGCTGCACACTCGACGACGGCACACCGATCCCGGATTCGGTCGTCGAACGCGTCGCTCCCTCTTCATTCCTGCGAGCACTGATCCATGATGCCGAAGGTCGACCGATCAATGCGTCTGTTCGTCAGCGTCATCCGTCCATGCGGCAGAAGCGGGTGGTGAAGGAACGCGAGCCGGCCTGTCGAGATTGCGGCCGTACCGAGCTCTTGCAGTTCGACCATGTCCCGCCGTTCGAGCAGACCCTCCACACCGTGGTCGAGGAACTCGAAGTGCGTTGTTCGCCCTGCCACCGCAAGCGGCACGGGCGCTAGCTGTACTCGGCGGTGAAGGGCTCGAAGATCTCGGCCAACGGGGCGAAGTCGGCGTTGGCGGTGGCCGCCGTGATGATGTGCCATTCCTGGGAGAATGCTTCGAGGTACTGGTCCATCGACTCGTCTCCTTCAGCATCGAAGTCCTCGGGCACCTGTGAGACATGGTGCATAAGCGCCGTCAGCTTTGCTTCCGACCACCGCTGACCCCGCACGATGTGGGTGATGTCTTCAGTTGACGAACCGAAGCTGTCGTCCACGTTTTCGTAGGGACTGTTGTCGCCCTTGAACCGCTCGCGGTCGTAGGTGACCTCAACAATCCAGTTGGCGTGCACCGCTTCGGCCGCGGCCCGAGCGGCCTCGTGCACCTTGATGTGGTCGGGGTGGCCGTAGTGCCCGTTGGCGTCGTAGCCAACGATGGCGTCGATGTCTTCGGCCACCATCGTGATGGCGAGCCGAGCGGTGATCTCGTCGAGGCCAACATTGGTGAACGCCTGGGGGTCCGCCGTCGTCTCGGTGCCCTCCATGCCGGAGTCTTGGAAGGCGAGAAAGATCACTCGGTCGACGCCGAGGCTGTCGCAGGCGGCGCGGGCTTCACGCTCGCGACGTTCGCCGAGTGTCTCGTCGCCGAGCTCCTCGTTGGTCTCGCCGGCATCGCCGCGGGTCGCAAACGCCACCACGACGCGAGCACCGGCGGCTTTCGCCTTCGCGATGGTTGCGCCCGTAAGGATCGACTCGTCGTCGGGGTGCGCGTGCAGGAACAACAGGGTCGTCACTCGACGAATTCTACGGAGGAATGTACGGGTCAGCCGAACGCGTGAATAACAAAGGACACACTTCCGATGCCCGCCTCCAGGCAGTTGATGGTCGGCTCGTTGGTGACGTCCACATCCAACTCATGGAGTATCTGGGGCTACTGACCGTCCACGAGCTGATGTCACTCGGCAAGGCTGATGGATCTCGTCACTTGCCGAGACGATCAAGAAGCTCCTCGTCAGCGCGGACTCGCTCGATTCATCGAGCAGCGATGTCTGTACCTGCGTGGAAGCCGTTCGTCCATGCGTTCTGGAAGTTGTAGCCGCCGGTGACGCCGTCGACGTCGATGACTTCTCCCGCGAAGTAGAGGCTTTCCACGAGCTTGCTCTCCATCGTTTTGAAGTTGATCTCGTTGAGAGAAACGCCGCCGCAGGTGACGAACTCATCCTTGTTCGTGCTCTTGCCGTTGACGGTGAATGCCGAGGCGGTGAGTTGGCCGAGAAGTTGGGTCATTTGTGTCTTGTTGAGTTGTGACCACGTTGTTGTGCCTGGGACCTCTGCCGCGGCGAGCAAACGCAACCAGAGTCGCTTCGGGATAGCGGTAAATGGGCTTTGGCTAGACGGTTGACGCTTTCCCTCGGTGAGCCGTTTTTCGGCCAGAACTGCGGCTGGGTCGGTATCGGGTAGCCAGTTCACGGAAATGTCAAACGAATAGTCACGTTCAGCCAGTTCGCGGGCACCCCATGCCGAGATCTTCAGAATCCCTGGCCCGCTCAGGCCCCAATGGGTGATGAGGACAGGTCCTGAGCTCCTGAGCTTGCTCTGCTGGATTCTGACTTCGGCCTGGCTCACGGAGAGGCCGGCGAGTCCGTCAATACGTGGATCTTTGATCTTGAAGGTGAAGAGTGAAGGTGTGGGCGGCTGAAGTTCGTGGCCCAACCTCGCAGCGAGTTTGGCCTCTACGGCGACGCGAGTTCCGCCCGTAGCGATAACGAGACTTGCGGCCGTGTAGGAATTTCCGGCATCGGTCACGAGTTCGAAGTGGTCCTCGTTCTTGACGACTGAGGTCACTCCCTCTGAGGTGTGGATACTGACCCCGGCTGCGTCAGCGGCACCGAGCAGCGTGTCGACAATGGTCTGCGAGCTGTCGGTATTGGGAAACATCCGGCCATCGGCCTCAGTTTTCAGGGTGACACCGCGGCGGGCGAACCAGTCGACGGTGTCGGCGGCACCGAATCGATGGAACGGACCAATCAGGGATTTCTCGCCGCGTGGATAGTTTCCGCTCAACTCGAGCGGCTCGAAACAATGGTGGGTGACATTGCAGCGACCGCCACCAGAGATCCGCACCTTCTGCAACAACTGCGACGTCTTCTCCAGAATCAGAACCGATTTCCCAGAGTTCTCCGCGCAGGTGATCGCAGAGAAGAATCCTGCGGCACCTCCGCCGACAACAATCAGGTCAACAAACATGCTCGATCATTCCAATGTCCAAAATAGCTTGCTCGTTGTGGATGAGGTTGGCACTGAATCGGCCGTTCCGTTTCCCGCACTCGGGGCAACCATTTGCCAGGTAGGGCCGCGGGTACAGACTGTCAGAAGCAGGGCGACTGGCGGTAGCCGGCACCATCGCCAACGAAACGTTCGTGATCAATCGTGAACGCGAGGGCCTGGTCGCCTGACCTGGTGTTTCGTGTGGAGCGGGTGAGGGTAATCGAAACCCCGTATTCAGCTTGGGAAGCTGATGTTCTACCATTGAACTACACCCGCGAAGAGCGCTGACTGTAGCCGCTCAGGCCGGAATCGGACAGGCGACGAGCTGGTAGGTATCGAGTCGTCGTTTGAGGGTGTGGACGAGCAGCGCGATGGCGAGGAATGAGACGAAGCCGCCCCAGACGGTGCGGGTTTGGTCGGCGTCGTCGCGGGGAAGATCCCGAAGTTGATCGAGCACACTGCGACGGTAGTTCCGGTGGCGGCGGTGTGAAGATCCAGTCGTTACAAACGCGACCGTTCTCACCGGTGCCCGGACGCGGCGGTCGGTGTAGGGTCGCCTGCCGATGGCGCAGCTTCGGTTCACCTTTGGAACCATGGGTTCGGGCAAGTCCACACAGGCCCTGCAGATCCACCACAATTTGCGCGCCCGGGGGATGACAACGGTGCTCACGACGCAGCTCGATAGGGCGGTGGGTCGGGTGTCGAGTCGCCTCGGTGTGTCCGCTGATGCGGAGGTCGTGGAGCCGGCAACTGATCTGTTTGAGATGGTCCGGCGGCGTATGGCTCGCCAGGGCAGCGTCGATGCGGTGATCAGTGACGAGGTGCAGTTCTATTCGGCGACCCAGTGTGAGCAGTTGGCGCGAATCGTTGATGAGCTCGCGGTCGACGTGTATGCGTTCGGGCTGCTGACGAGCTTCCAGGGGGATCTGTTCCCCGGCACCGCACGCATGCTCGAACTCGCGGATGTGCGCACCGAGATCCAGGTGGAGGCCCGCTGTTGGTGCGGCCGTCGAGCCACGCACAACGCCCGTTTCGTCGACGGGGTGCAGGTCGTGACCGGCGTTCTCAAGGTGGTCGGCGATACCAGCGGACCGAGCGCAGGCGAAGTGACGTATGACCTCCTGTGCCGATCGCACTGGACGGACGGCGCCCGAAAGGCGCAGGGCGCCCAGCTCCAATTGCTCGATGCCGACGACGCTCGCTCGCCGAACGATGATGATGACCACAGCGGCCCGGTCGAAGTCGACCCATCGGCCGTCCCGACTCCTTTGAAAGCCACTGAACGTTGATTCTCTCCGACCGCACCATTCGTGAGCAGATCGATGCGGGTCGTATCGTGATCGACCCGCTCGACCCGCAGGGGCTCCAGCCGTCTTCCGTTGACCTTCGGCTCGACCGATGGTTCCGGGTGTTTCGCAACCACATGATGAGCCACATCGATGTGAAGACGAACCTCGAAGAGCTCACACAACTGGTGGAGGTGGAGGAGGACGTACCGTTCATCTTGCACCCCGGCGAGTTTGTGTTGGGCAGCACGCTTGAGCGGGTGGCTGTACCCGACGACATTGTGGGACGGATCGAAGGAAAGTCGAGCCTCGGACGCCTCGGCTTACTGATTCACTCGACCGCAGGGTTTGTGGACGCCGGTTTTGATGGACAACTCACGCTCGAGCTGAGTAATGTGGCGAACCTTCCGATCACGCTCTACCCGCACATGAAGATCGGCCAGATCTCGTTCCAGCAGATGACGACGCCCGCCGACATTCCCTACGGCACGGGGTCGTTGCGTTCGAAGTACAAGCACCAGCGTGGCCCGATGCCGAGCCGCTACTGGGAGAACTTCGAAGAATGATCGCGGACTCGGTCGCCTGTGGATAACTTCCGTAGTTATTGGTATCGGGTGGCGGTGATGATGCCGCTCAGGATCATGCCGAGTCCGACCAGCAGGATGGGGTTTGACGTGTCCCAGAACGAGCCAACATAGTTGAGCAGAATCACGACGACGCCGAGGCCGAGTAGGCCGAACATCAACACGGGAACCCACAGAGGACTTGGCGGCAAATCCTCATGCCCGGTGTGGGAAACCTGCTGTGGCGTGTAGCCATCGGGACGTGTGCCCTTCGGGGTGACTCGTCCGCCTGAGACTCGGCGTTTGTTTGGCTTCTGCGACATACCCCCGACTCTAGAGGGTGGATCTGTTGAGTGCCGGACGTGAGTAGTGGGACACGCGAGCGGGAATGACACGCGTGTGATTATCCCCCGTTTTGTCCACAGCCTGTGGACAGCGGGGACCTACTCGATCGGGGCCATCAAATCCATGTCTTCGAGGCAGTGTCGAGGTGCCGCGGGGTCTTCGTGGGGAGCGATTGTCATGCGCACTTCCGCGCCACAGATGGAGCAGCGGTACGCGATCTTGACCTTCCGGAGCTCGCCTGCCGGCGGCGGTTCGGGGATCGGGTGAGCGAGGCCCCGCAAGATTGCCAGGCCCATCCGAATGATCCCGTAGGCGACCAGGATGGCGATCACGATGTTCACGACGTTCACGACGTTGAGCCTATGGGCAGTCGATGAGTGAGGCGGCCGCGCCGTCGGGACCGAACGACAGGATGGCGATGAGGCCGATGGCCGGCTCGGCGACCGCATCGACGGCAAGACGGAGCTCTTCTGCGGCCCCGGCGTCGCCGACGGCAAGTGTGCCGCCGTCGGGATTGACGATCGACGGATCGATGCCGAGCCGCTCGATCGCGAGTAATGCGGCCGCGGCTGTGGGCTCGGTGATGTCGACCCGAATTAACGCTGTGCGGTCGAGGCCGGCCCGCAACAGCACCGCGTCGAGTGCTCGCTCGCAGCCGCCGACCGGATCGAGGATCTCGCCGGCGGACCGAGCAGTGGCGACGAGACGAGGTCCGACAGCATCAGAGTTGGTGAGGATGAGACAGGCCACGCCGTCGGCCGGAGGCGCAAAGGTGTATCCCGTGATGGCGCCCTCAGCATCAAACGAGGGCGGCATCTCCTCGAGGTCTTCGGGCCGGTCCCGAACATCGTCGAGCCGGACCGGGGTTGCCCGTTGGATCGCCACTCGGGCACCGGGCTTGGCCGCCACGGCGGTGATGCCGGCGCTGCTGAAGAGGCGACGTCGCTCAAGGCTCCCGCTGGTCCAGGCCTCTTGACTTGCTCGATCAATGCCGGCGGCGGCGGCCGATCGATCGGCGAGGACTGGTGTGGGGAGAAGGCCGCCCCTGTCTTCGACTCGGGCCGCGGGACGGTCGCCCCACGGTCGGCCGTAGATGCGTCCGAGTGCGGCGGCGCCCGGCTGCACGGTGGTGGCGCCGCACACGCCAACAACCATCACGGTGGTAGCGGTGCCTGAGGCAATCGCCGCGTAACCAGCGTGGAGCGCGGCGGCGCCGCTGGTGGCGCCCCGGTCGACCACTTGGCCACCGATCTCTTCGGGCCAGCCGGCGGCGAGCGCGGCGGCCCGGGCCATGTTGGCGCCTTGGGCCCCGACGGGTTCGGCGCAGCCAACCCAAATATCATCGAGGTCGCTGGCGGTGAGACCGGCGCGGTCGAGCGCGGCGTTCATCATTTCGGCGGCCAGATCGACGGGGTGCCAGCCGGCCAGAGCGCCCTCGATGCGAGTGAAGGGTGTTCGCGTTGCGGCGGCGATGAGGACGGTCACGACGGCAGTCTTCTACACTGCCGGCTGACGCGGGGCCTTAGGCCCCTGCACATTGGGGGAAAGATGGAACTCGCAATTCTTGCCGCTGAGCCGATGCTTGATCCGGACGCAGTCAGCTTGGGCACTTTGATCGTTCGTGTGGCGATCGGTCTCACGATGGCTGCTCACGGCTACGGAAAGTTCTTCAAAGGTGGCCGGATTCCGGGCACCGCCGGCTGGTTCGATTCGATGGGAATGCGGCCCGGCAAGTTTCATGCCGTGTTGGCCGCCTCCACCGAGGTCGGAGCGGGCCTGTTGCTGGCGCTTGGTCTGTTGACCCCGTTTGCCGGCCTGGCGTTTGTTGCCCTGATGATTGTGGCCGGATACACCGTCCATCGTTCCAGTGGCTTCTTCATCGTGTCGGGAGGCTGGGAATACAACTTCATCCTCGCCGTCGTCGCGATTGGTATCGCCACCGCCGGCCCGGGTGAGTATTCGCTCGACCATGAGTTGGAACTCATCGAGGATCTCGATGGCATTACCGGGCTGCTGATTGCGGCGGGCGGTGGCGTTGCCGCGGCCATTGCCCAGCTGACGATCTTCTACCGTCCGCCGAAAGGCGAGTAGAGCTCAGCCGAGCTCGTCGAAGCAGCGAAATCCGACCGAGTCGGGCCGCTCGTTGCCGCAGGTACGCGCAAACTCGAGATATTCGCTGCCCGTGGGCGCCGCCGCGTAGAGGTCGTCGCATACCTGCGAGTTTCCTGACGCGCACGCGTCCCAATAAAGATCGAGGGTGTGGTCGTCGCCGTATCTGAGGTCGGATGCGGCGGCGTTGTCCGGTGCAGTATAGGTCTCGCCGAGACAAGCGGTCATCGCAGCGGCTTCGTTTTCGGTGCCGATGCCACGTATGGCGCACGCGGCTTCGGACGGGGTGAGGACGGCGCCTTCGAGGGCGGCCCCATCGATAAAGGACTGGACAAACGCCGGGATCGAGCCGAGGTCTTCGATGCAAGAGACTGCGACGGCAAGCAGCTCGGCGTCTTCCTCGCCGGTCACGCTGCCGTCGATGACGGACTCGGGTTCGACTTCGCTGTCGATCAGGCCGGTGAGGACGCAGCGTTGTTCGTCATCGGAAAGGTCGGCATCGATGAGGTTGGCGATCGCTTCGGCCTGTGCTGGTGTGGCATCGGGCGCGTCGTCGTCTCCGCACCCCGCGGCAATCAGGATCAGGGCCGTGAGCGCGGCGAGAACTTTCACTTCCGCAGCTCGTCGCCAACGCGGACGATGCCCGGGGTGACCACGAGTGCTCCGACCGATAGGCAAGTGCCATGGTCGGCGTTGATGGTCCGCAGCACGTCGAGATCGCGGGGCAGCCCGGGTTGGGGTCGGGTGACGATCACACAGCGATCGATTTGTTTCATCACGCCGAGCCTCGCCTCACCCAGGTCGACTTCGGCACCCAAGAGTGTGTCCTCGCCGCGGCCCTCGAGTAACACATTGGATCGGAAGCGGCGGATGTCCCAGTCGCCGAGTGACTCGGTGGATAGGAGCGAAACGCGGCTGACCGACGAGTCGTGCCAGGCATCGCCAGGGCCCTGCCAACTCACCCAGCCATCGTCGTTTTCGAAGTCGAGCGGAACTTCGTAGGTACCGCCCTCTTCGCCCGCGGCGGTCGCCAGCGTGACGGGGCGCTCTAGCCATTCGGAGAGGTCGGTGCTCGAATGAAGTTCCCGGCCGTCGTGGGTAGTGACCACCGGCGCACCGTCGACCACGCGGGCGTTGCCAAACAGGAGCTTTGGTTCACGACGAGCAGTGAGCACGTTGCCGGTGACATCGTCGACGAGTCCCCAGCCGCGGTCGTGACGGATCCCGGTTTCGGTTATCTCGGCTTCGGTGAGCGGCTCACCGCCGACTGACTTTATGGGGTATCGCCAGAGTTCAAGAACACGCATGCGCCAAACGCTAGCGGCGTGCGAACGAGGGCTGAACGCGGCAGCGCCCGGCGGATTTATCGCCGGGCGCCGGGTTCTCGTCATTTCCTGGGTAGCGGAACCATTGCCTCCACCCAGGGAGTTCTTGCTGGGCGTGACCGAAGTCACGGGTAGCAATATTGGCAGCCACTCATAGTGGTCGTCAAGGGCCATGCGGCCCCGTGTCGTACACCCCTGGCCGTGCTCGGCCGATGGGTGACCCACGCCCTCATCTATCTCTCGGCGTGTTCGTCGACTTCGCTCGTCTGGGGGATGCTCACCGATAGCCGGGTCGATGACTTGAAGGACTACGCGCGCACGCCGGGAAACGCGATCACCCTCGACTTCTTCCCGGTGTGGTTCTGGCTGCTGTGGGGCACTGCCGTGGCCATGCACGGCGCGGTCGTGATTGGTCGATTCATGCCCGGCAGCCGTCGTCGTCGCCGCCAGCGGGCGATGCAAACACCCACCGGTGTGCGCCATGTCGTCGCGATGTTCACTGACCTCAGCGGCAGTGCGCGAACAAACGAACGGCTCGGCGACGATGTGTGGGCCGCCCTCGTGACCGACCACTGCCGAATGGTGTGCAGTGTCACGGCCGAACACGGCGGCAAGGAAGTCAGCACGCAGGGCGATGGTTTCTGCGTGCGGTTCGACGATCCCGGCCACGCAGTCTCATGTGCGGTGGCGCTCCAGGAACTCTGCAAGATCGAACGAACCGAAGGGTCCGAGCTACCGCCCATCCGCATCGGCATCCACCAGGGTGACGCGGTCCACGATCACGACGATGTGCTCGGCCAGGTGGTCACGGTCGCCGCTCGACTCTTGGAGATCGCGAAGCCCCACGAAATAATACTCACCGAACCGGTGGCCGACGGCGTGGCGGCCGATCGGCTCGTCATGCTCAAAGGCATGTCGCAGCCGCGCCATGTGCTGGCGCTGCACTGGGACCCCGCCGCGCCGAAACGGTCGCGCGAAAGCGGGCGGCGGCGGACTCGGCGCCACCCGGGCGGCGACCGCTAATCGCTGTCCTCAGTGGAGAGCGACGACACGCCCCTTGCTGGCGGAAGCGCCGTGGTTGACTTAGCGGTTGGAGACCGGAGTACTGGAGCGAAACGTAGTGACCAAGGTGTCCCTGACGGTCGTGCTGTTTTCGGCTCGACTCTGCATCGCATTCACCCGCTCGCGAAGCTTCCTAGGCTGCGGCCGTGGCATCGACAACCAAGAACTGTCCGTGCGGTGGTGAAGCACACTTGACGTGTTGTGGCCCGATCCTGAATGGCGGCAACGCCGCTACTGCGGAAGCCCTGATGCGTTCGCGCTTCACGGCGTTTGTGTTTGGGCGCTCGGACTACTTGCTTGCGTCGTGGGCACCGGAGACGCGACCAGCGACAGTCGACCTCGACGGGTCGCTCCGCTGGGTTCGGCTGGAGATCGTCGACTCCGTGGACGGACGGATGCTCGACACCGACGGTGTGGTCGAATTCAAGGCGCACTATGAGGGTCCACTTGGCATCGGTGTGCTCCATGAACGGAGCACGTTCCGACGCCACAAGGGGCGTTGGGTGTACGTGTCGGGCGTTAGCTGACGCGCTCGACGACGAATGACACGGTGGTGGCGGTGCTGCCGCCGATGTTGAGTGTCTGCACCCGCTGGGCATCGTCGATCTGGTAGTCGCCGGCGTTATCAGAGACCTGCCGGGTGGCGTCGACCAACATCCGAGCGCCGGTCGCGCCGACGGGATGTCCGCCCCCGATGAGACCACCACTGGGGTTCACGGGGATGGTGCCGCCGCGGGCGATACGGCCGTCTTCGATGGCCTTCCAGCTCTCGCCGGGCGCTGTGATGCCGAGATGGTCGATCGCCATGTACTCGGATGGTGTCATGCAGTCGTGGGTTTCGACCGCGTCGATTTGGGCAATGTCGTCGAGCCCGGCGCGGCGGTGGGCGTCGGTGATCGCGGTGCGGACATGGGGCATGACGTAGGGCTCGTTGACGGAGTCGACCAGCTTCTGATCGAGCGGGAGTCCGACAGTGGTGTGGCCCCAGCCCGCGATCCGCGCTCGCGGCGCCTGGCCGTGATCGGCGAGCCATCGATCGGACACGAGGAGTACTCCGGCCGCGCCGTCGGTGATCTGGCAGCAGTCGTTGCGGCGCAGATGATTAGTGACGGCGGGATTGGCGTGGTCGTCGTCGCCGAAGCTCTCGGGGCCCAGATTCCAGCCGCGGGTTTGGGCCCGTGGGTTCGCCTTCGCGTTGACGAGGTTGCGCTCGCCGATGGCGCGGAGACGGATGTCGTGGATGCCATACCGGCGGGCGTACTCGGCCGCGATGGCGTCGAACGTGGCAGGCCAGATGAGGTTGACGCCCTCGGTTTCGTGGCCTACCCAGGCTGCGGCTTGCTGGGTGCGAGCCGCTTCAGCGGACGGCATGGTCTTCTCTTGTTCGAGGCCGACAACCAGGACGCAGTCGTAGCGACCCGCCTCGATCTCGGCCATGGCCGAAAGCACCGCGATGGAGCTCGATGCACAGGCGGCCTCGTGACGCATGGCCGGAACACCGCTCAGCTCGGGAACAACTGTCGCTGGCATTGCTCCAAGGTGGCCTTGACCGGTGTAGAGCTGACCGAATGCATTACCGACATGGATGCTGTCGACCTCGCTCGGAGCGACGCCCGCATCATCGAGCACCCCACGCACGACCTCACGGGTGAGGTCGGAGATGTCGGCGTCTTCTCTCGCAAGAACGCGAGCGAAATCGGTCTGATGTGTTCCCACGATCCAGGTGTCAACCATCCCGGTGACCTTACTGAGTTCGTTCCGAGCTAGGCCGGTTACATGTTTTTCAGCGCACATCTGGCCAATACGAGCCCGCTGAAGGCCATCCGTCGAAAAACGCCCGGGCCCGAGACCGTGCCCGGCTTACTGCCAGCTCGGAACGGCATCAGCGCCCCCTTCCATGATGGTGCGCTCCCTCGGCCGCAGCTCAGTCGAGAGACAATGGTGGCGTGCTGGGAGGATGAGAACGCGCTTGACCGGTTCCTCGCCGAAGATCGCACCGGCACCGTGTTCGCGGAGGGTTGGACTCTGCGTCTCGAACTCTTTCGCGCCGTGGGGGTATGGCCGGGTCTCGAAGGCGCGCCCGTGCACGAAGCTGCAGCGGAGGGCACCGAAGGCGACGGTCCAACGGTCGCGATCACCATTGGCACCGCCTACTTCCGCACGATTGTGCCCTTCCTCAAGGTCAACAACGGGCTCGAATCGCAGTTCCTGACTGCCGAGAACACCATCTGGGGCACCGCGTTCTCGAACATTCCTCAGCTGCTCGTGGGCACGCTTTCGGTTTGGGAGTCGGGCGACTCGGCGCTGGACTACATGCGCTCCGGCGCCCATACGGCCGCGGTGAAGGCGCACTAAGACCCGAAGAAGGATCCGACCGGACACACCTACGTCACCGGTGGTGGCTTCTTCGGTTTCCGGCCGATCTCATCGACTGGATCGGTCGGCGGCAAGAACCCGGTCTCTGCGGAGATGTTGGGGCTCTAACGCTTCGGTCTTGAGCTATTTGCCGGTGGGTTGAAGGTTGCGGTGTTCGCCGTCGCCTACGTGGAGCTGATTTTGGCTCTCCCGTTCGTGAATATGGAGGCCGAGGAAGATACCGGGGATGGCGATGAGCCCGAGGAGCGCGCCCGACGAGACCATGACGAGGGCGGGGGCGGGGCAGGTGCCAGCGATCGCCCAGCCAATGCCGAACAAGGCACCGCCCTTGATGTGGTGGCGCTGCGGCATCGACCGCGAGAGGGAGAACTCGCCGCCAAACGGTGTTTTCATGCCCCGTCGTTCGATGAGCCAGAGCAGGGGTGCGGAGACGGCGATGGCCGAGCCCATGAGGAGGAAGACGTCGGGCTCGTCGAGGCGGAGCATCGCGTGGATGGTGTCGTACTCGTGGAGCTGAGCGCCAGCGAGCAGTCCACCGAAGAGTGCCCCGAACAGCAGTCCGATCAGGTTCAGCTTCATAGGTCGCCTCCCGTTGCGAAGCGGAGAACAAGGGTTGTGAGGATCGCGGTCGTCATAAAGGTGGCGGTGACGGCAAAGCTCGCGGGACTTCGTTGGGCGGTGCCGCAGAGGCCATGGCCGGAGGTGCAACCGCCCGCCACGGCGGCGCCGTATCCAAGCAGGGTTGCTCCGGCAAAGACGAGAACGATTGTTGGTCCGAGCGGCAATACGTCCCGTAGTGCGTCATAGCCGGACCGGACCTCGCTGCCCTCGCGGAGCACCTGCGTGACCATGAGGCCACCAACAAACATGCCCACGAAATACCAAACGCGCCACACCGCGATGCCGTCGCGGCGGCGGAGCAAGCCCGAGGTCTGGACGTAGGCCCCGCTCGCCCCGAGCGGCTGATTCGCCATGACGAAGAGGCCAACAATGAGGAAGCCCAAGCCGGGGCCGACGATGTACCAGGGCACTCGATCGGGGAGAACATCAAACATGAGGCTCACTCTCACGGATGCATGGCCGGTGAGCAAGCTTTGGTGGCCGGGTGGGGCGAGAGCGCTACCGTCGATCGCGAAGCCAAAGGGGACCACCATGTTGGACAAGCTGATCAAGGGCGGAACGATCGTCGACGGGTTGGGCGGCACACCGTTCACCGGCGACCTGGCTGTGGCCAACGGAAAGATCGTGGAAGTCGGCGAGTCGATCACCGATCCGGCGCACGAGACCATCGATGCCGATGGTGCGCTCGTCACCCCTGGATGGGTTGATGTCCACACTCACTACGACGGTCAGATCAGCTGGGACAGTGAGATGGCGCCGTCGTCAATGAACGGTGTCACCACCGCGGTGATGGGAAATTGTGGCGTGGGCTTTGCGCCGGTCGCTCCCGGCGGTGAGAAGGAACTCATCGAGCTGATGGAGGGGGTGGAGGACATCCCCGGCACTGCGCTCTACGAAGGTATGGACTGGGGTGCGTGGGAGACATTCCCTGAGTACCTCGACTACATCGCCGACCGCGAGTACGCCCTCGACATTGGTGCGCAGATCGCTCACGGCGCGCTGCGCTACTACGTGATGGGCGATCGGGGCACCGACAATCTCGACGCAACCGAACAGGACATCGCGGAGATGAGCCGCCTCGTCGCGGAGGCCATCGAGGCGGGTGCCGTCGGCTTCACCACCTCACGCACGATTGGCCATCGCGCCCTCTGGGGAAAGCCGGTACCCGGCACATTCGCCCCCTTCGAAGAGCTCCGCGCCATCTGCGCGGCCATGGTCTCTGCGGGGGAAGGCGTGTTCGAACTGATCCCCTCGGGGACCGTCGGCCAGCTCGAACGCCTCGGTGGAGAACCCTTCACGTTGCAGGAAGAACACGCGCTGATGGCGAAGGTGTCGAAGGACACCGGCTGTCGCGTCACCTTCACGCTTGTGCAGTCGCCCGACTATCCGCCCGACACCTGGCGCGAGTTGCTCGACCTCACCGATGCCGCCAACGCCTCTGGTGCCGATCTCCGACCCCAGGTGTCGTCACGTCCGATTGGGTTCGTTACCGGCTTGTCCGGGTATCACGCTTTCCAGCGCCGACCGACCTACATGCGTCTCGTCCACCTGCCGCTCGCCGACCGCGTGGTCGAGATGCGCAAGCCGGAAATTCGGGCCGCGATCCTCAGTGAGGGCGACGTGCCCGTCGAAGAGCCGGGCTCCATGAGCAACGTCTACAACCTGTTCCAGCAGGCTGCGCCGGTCACCTATCCGCTCACGGATCCCGTCGACTACGAGCCGACGATGGACAAGATGCTGGCGGCTCGCGCGGCGGACGGTGCCGACATCCTCGAGGTGCTTTACGACTTCCTGTTGGAGGACGAGGGCCAAGCGATGGGTTCGGTCGGCATCGTCGACGCGAAAGACAGCCAAGACGTGCTCCGCGAGATGCTGCTACATCCGGCCACGGTCACCGGCCTCAGCGATGCTGGTGCCCACGTCACACTGATCTGCGATGGCACGATGCCCAGCACGCAGCTCGGGTTCTGGACCCGTGACCGTCAACGCGGCGAGCAGATCCCGATCGAGTTCCTCGTCGCCAAGCAGACCGCTGGCAACGCTGCGCTCTACGGCTTCGACGACCGCGGCTCGCTCACCGTTGGCAAACGAGCCGACATCAACGTGATCGACCACGCCAACATCAATGTCGGTAAACCCCGCGCGCACCAAGATCTCCCCGGCGGTGGCAGTCGCCTTATCCAGCCGGTGACCGGCTACCTCGCCACACTCGTCGCCGGCGAAGTGACCCGCCGCAACGATGAAGACACCGGTGCCCGCCCGGGCCGACTGGTTCGGAGCAGCTGAGAAATCTCGTGCTTTTGGCACCTCCAGTCAGGGGTGTACGTTTCGTTGTGTTGATCGCATGAGTCGAGAATTACCTCTCGTGCTTGCGCGTCACTTGCAGGAGCTCAGCGATGACCACGAAAGAGTCGGTCGTGGGAACGATTTCCTCTGTGGCCTTTGAGAGCGGCGACCAGTTCGTCGTGGGCTGCTGGAAACAGACGCCCGTGGGCCCATTCTCAGATGTGATGTGGCTCGATGCTGACAACAACCGCACACTGCTCGCCTCCACTGGAGTAGCAGCGGACTACATCACGACAATCTATGAATTCGACCGGGTCGAGGTTGTCGAGTTCGCAGCCAACGCGGGTCGCCGCACCACAGCGGTCATTGCTGGTGATCTCGAGCTGCGGTTGCAAGGAGGGGTGCGGCGACCCGTTCCGATTCGTCGACCCCGTCTCCTGACGCAACTGATCGAGGCGCCCATTGCTCGGCGACTCATGGGCGTCGAGGTCTACGGCACGAGCCCAACCGGCGCACGCGAGTGGTACCAATCAACCGGCTGGTCGTGGATCAACGGCGCATCTGGTCGGCACCGCAGCCACGACCTGGGCTCGATGGCCGAATTGGATCGGCCGATGGGTGTCGGGTTCTCGAACCCACCGCCCAGACCCTCGATCGTCTCGGTCCGAGTAGCGATCCGGCGGTGAGCGGGTCGATGGAGACACGGTTGTCGGATTTTAGTTGAAGGTCACACCGGAAGTGGGCGGCCGGACGAGAGCGAATTCCAGGTCGGCGGCGCTGCGAGCCATGACCACATGTGAAGCCGGGCTCGACGATCTCGGCGGCCCACGTGACGTCGAAACCCTGATGATTCAGTGTCGACTGCAGCTCTCTCGGGAGAATGACTGACTACGGAACCCAGAGTTCTGCAGGCTGAGCGAGAGGCCGTTGGCTAGGGTTGGCAATGGCGACGGGTGAGGGCGGGTTCGAGCGATCGCTGACCCTTCGCCATGTCTTCGCTCTCAGTGCGGGCGCGATGTTCAGCTCAGGCCTGTTCTTGCTGCCAGGTCTGGCTGCGGCGAAGGGCGGTCCCGCCGCGGTGCTCGCGTACCTCTTGGCCGGACTTTTGGCTGTGCCCGCGATGCTGAGTGTGGCGGAACTGAGTGCGGCGATGCCACGAGCGGGTGGTGCCTACTACTTCCTCGAACGGGCCCTTGGCCCTGCGGTCGGGACCATCGCAGGGATCGGCACCTGGCTGTCGCTGGTGTTGAAGGACGCGTTTGCTCTCGTTGGGATGAGTGCGTATCTCTCCCTTGTATCCGACGTGCCAGCCAAGCCGACAGCGCTCGCCCTCATCGCCGTCTTTACCTTGGTGAACCTGTTCGGATCCAAGAGCAGCGCTTCGCTCCAACTGGTGCTCGTGGCGTTCGTGTTGGCCGTGATGGGCTGGTTTCTTGTCGCTGGTGTTCCCGAGATCGGTGATGGCGCGGGCACGCTCGAGCCGTTCTTTGAGGCCGGTTCCTCGGGGATCATCGCCGTGGTCGGCCTGGTGTTTGTGTCTTATGGGGGACTCACCAAGGTTGCGAGCGCGGCGGAGGAGATCGAGAATCCGTCGCGGACGATCCCTCTCGGCATGATGTTGTCTTTGCTGGTCGGCACCACGCTCTACACGCTGGCGGTGCTGGTGGTGATCGCCGCCGTGCCCGCCGATGTATTACACGCCGATCTTGCGCCGATCCACACCGCCGCCGAAGCGGTCATGGGATCAACCGGTGCGGTCTTCGTGGTGATTGCTGCTCTCGCCGCGTTTGCGTCGGCGGCCAACGCGGGGATCCTTGCGGCGGCGCGATATCCGATGGCGATGAGTCGAGACGGTCTCATGGGGGAGCGGTTCGGTCGGCTCAATCGGTTCCGGACCCCGACCCTGGGGATCTTGGTGACCGGCGTGGGTATGGCGGCTGTTGTCGTCGCGTTTGACGCAGTCGCGATTGCGAAGCTGGCGAGCGCCTTCGTCTTGCTCACGCTTGGGCTCGTCAACCTGGCGGTGATCGTGTTGAGGATCAGCGGGATCCAGTCCTACGCCCCACAGTTCCGGGCGCCGTTGTTCCCCTATCTCCAACTCTTTGGCATCGCGGTCTCCGTCTATCTCATCATCGCCCTCGGTTCTCTGGCCCTCGTGTTGGTGGCGGCCGCGATCGCCACCGCGCTCGGTTGGTATCGCTTCTATGGGAAGAGTCGTTCCTCCCGGCCTGGGGCGATCCGCCATGTGTTCGAGCGCTGGGGGCACTCGGCCGATCGGTCGCTCGATCGGGAGATCAGCGCGGCCTTACAGAGCCATGGCCTCAGAGCCGACGACGAGTACCCGGGCCTCATCGCCCGAGCCGCCGTGATCAGTATCCCGGAGGAGGCCGACATCTCCGAGGCCGCGACCCGTGCCGCCGCCGTGCTCGGTCGTCGTATCGGCGTGCCGCCCGAAGCGATTTCACGACGGTTCTTAGAGACCGGATCGTTGTGGATTCAGCCGTCGGAACGCCACCCAACGGCGACGCCGGTCGCTTTCTTCGATTCTTCCGACGACCATCTCGTGATTGCTCGGGCTGCAGCGTCCGACGGCATTCTCATTCCGTCGGCTTGGGGTGGCCACGGAGAACGGGTATCGGCGTTGTTCTTCCTGGCTGGCTGCTCCGAGAGCCCCGGAAGGGCGCTTCGTTTGGCCGGCGAATTGGCCGCCTATCTGCACTCTGATGTTGGTGAGTCGATGGCCGAGGCTGGTTACGAAACCGAGGTCAAACAGGCGTTGCTGCCCGAGCTGTCGATTGTGCAGTATTTGCTCGCGCTGGAGCTCGGAACTGGCGCGTTGGTGGGCCGAGTGGTGGGCGACTTGTCGGTTCCCGCCGGTTTCCACCTCGAGGCCGTGCGTCGCGATGGGGCTGTGATTCGGACCGACGACGAACTCGTGCTCGAGGCCGACGATCAGCTGACGATGATCGGGCCGCTCGACGGTCTCCCCGACGCTGATGATCTCGCCGCGATTCTGATTCCCGAAGAGTCTTGAGCCGATGGAGCGAACGGCGGGCGCGCCTGGTGGTGCGGGTGCCGAAGGGCATCAAACGCCTCGTGCCTCGCGGCTGTGTGTGGTGTTCATGTGAACACCGTCCGACCGGCTGGCTAATCCCCGTCAGGTAGCTGGTTGGAGTCCGGCTAATGCGGTTCTCAGAGCTGTCACCAGGGGGTTTGAGGCCGCTTCGGGTACCACGGATAGGCTCCCCCGGTGCTCCGGGTCGTTCAGCTTCGCCGAATCCCTCGGCTCCTGGTCGGGCTCTGGATCTTTGGTGTCGGGATAGCGATGATCTTGATGGGCGACTTCGGCCTGCCGCCGTGGGATGTTCTGCACCAGGGCATCGAAGAACAATCGCCGCTCAGCATCGGAACGGCGATCATCGTTGTCGGCGCGTGTCTTGTTGCGGTGATGGCTCTGCTTCGCGAACCGATCGGGATCGGGACCGTCGCGAACGTGCTCGTGATTGGAGTCGCAGTCGACGCCACCTTGTGGATGTTCGACGATCCGACATCGACGATTGGTCGGGCCGCAGCCACGCTCGCCGGTCCCGCGGTGATCGCGGTCGGCTCGGGCCTCTACCTTGGAGTTCGCCTCGGGTCGGGACCGCGCGACGGCATGATGGCCGCGCTGGGGCGGCGGGGAGTCATCATCTGGAAGGCTCGGCTTGCCGTGGAGGCCGCTGCCTTGGCTGCTGGGCACTTGCTTGGCGGGTCGGTGGGATGGGGGACGATCTGGTTCCTGGTCTCGATTGGACCGCTTGTCCAGCTGTCCCTCGCTCGCCTGTCGCTTCCTGTGGTCGAACCGGCGCCTTAGATGGCACGGGCATGCCTACTAGGGAAACGGCTAGCGTGTCCTGCGAACGAGGCTCGAAAGGTGCACTGATGGACATCAAACGATTGTAATCCCTTTCGCTGTTCCAAGGCATTGGTGACAACGATCTCAAGATGGTGGCCGGGATGTTCCAGTCAGTCGAGATGGTGGCGGGCTCCAGCCTGGCGAAGCAAGGCGACTTTGCTTACGAGTTCTTTGTGGTGCTCGAGGGTGCTGTCGAGGTGTATCGCGACTTCAAACACGTGGCCGATCTAGGGCCTGGTGAGTTCTTCGGCGAGATCGGCGTGCTGGCCGACGCCCGTCGTAACGCTCGGGTCACCGCCAAGACCCGTGTTGATCTCGCGTGGATGATGCCATGGGACTTCGAAACGATGCGCTCCGAGATTCCCGATGTCAGCGCCCGGATCGACGCGGTCGTCGACGAGCGGATGGCCGATCTGCGGGGTAAGTAGAGGGCCGAAGGGTCACAGAACGGCGAGCGGCATGCGGCGCAACATCAGAAGTCGATGCATCTGCAGGTGGGCTCCATTCCGTAAAATTGGTTGTGCGCTTGAATCGTCGGCGAGGACAAGCGAAGCGGGCCTCGTTGGCCGCTGCGCTATTTTGCGTCGCTCCCTTCCTGTTGATCGCGGCGCCGTTCTTCTTAGCGATCGCGATCGCGGTCGACATCGGCGAGGCCAGGCGCGACTTCCCGAAATCTCGG
>Ga0115000_10000203_pt1 | contig 55067 bp, 54 predicted proteins | sample ArcticOcean_MG_C_6_FD_89690 | JGI IMG/M metagenome (GOLD analysis project Ga0115000, IMG submission 89690) | Marine microbial communities from western Arctic Ocean - ArcticOcean_MG_CB8_128 | ecosystem: Environmental > Aquatic > Marine > Oceanic | place: Arctic Ocean: Canada Basin | collected... | reverse complement strand
TGACGGCGTTTGCTGGAATGATGATGGATCTACTATTGATACCGATTGTAGCGACTCTATAGATGCTATGATTGCTGCAGGAGTTTGGGGAGAAGATACTGCAATTGGAAGTACCGGTACAAATGTGTTTTTTCTTACAACAACGGGAAATAATGATGATGCTGTAACTGATTGGTCTGCTATACCCGAATTTGGAACTTTATTGATGCCTGTTGCGTCTGTATTGATGATAGTTGGATATAATTATAGAAGAAGAGAACAACTAGAATCTTAAAATTAAATTAAATACGATTCCATTTAGTGCCTTGAGGAGTATCCTGTATCTGAATACCCATTTCATTTAGTTGATTTCTTATTGAATCTGACTTCGACCAGTCTTTACTCGCTCGTGCTTGGGTTCTATCTGAAATTAATTGGTTAATCTTAGATTCTATATCGGTATCTATGGATTCTGATGAAAATAAACCAAGTACATTTGTTCCATAGGTTTCGAAAGTCTTCAATAAATTACTCTTTAGTTCTAAATTTAATTCATCAGGGTTAAAGTTATTAGCGATTCTAGATAATTGGAATAATTCTGCAATTCCCTCTCGAGTATTAAAGTCGTCATTCATAGCTGAAATGAAATTGTCCGTACAATTAGCAATAGCTTCTTCTAATTCTAATGAAACTATTGAACCAGATACTTTTGAAGCTTTAAAACGACTATATGTCCCCTCTAAACGACGATATGCCGCTAAAGATTCCTTCAAATTTAAATCACTAAAATCCATTGGTGATCTATAATGTCCATTCAATAGATAAAATCTCAAAACAGGTGCACTATAATCCTTCATTATGTCTCTAACTAAAAAGAAATTATCTAGCGATTTTGACATCTTCTCTTTATTTATTGTGAGATGACCTGAATGAAGCCAATAATTTGACATCGGTGATTTATCGGTATGACATTCAGTTTGTAATATCTCAGACTCATGATGTGGAAAACGAAGATCTATACCGCCACCATGAATATCAAAATTATCACCTAAATGGCTCAAAGACATCGCTGAACATTCAATATGCCAACCTGGTCTCCCTATACCCCAAGGACTCTCCCAATTAGGTTCATTTGGCTTAGCTCCTTTCCATAATACAAAATCAGAAGGGTGACGCTTACGGGCATCTACTGCCACTCTAGCTCCAGCTTCCATATCTTCAATTTTTTGCCCAGTAAGTGTTCCAAAGATATTTGAAGCTGACATTACATCAAAATATACATCTGATGCAAGAGCACCTTCGATAGGTTCAACCACATATGCATGATTTTTATCAATTAAATTAGAAATAATCTCTATCATTTCTTTAATAAAATCTGTAGCCTTGGGCATGTGTGTTGGCGGTTTAACTTGTAAATTTTCTAAATCTTTAGTCGTTCTAGTAATATACTTGTTAGTCAAATCTTCAGCCGAAACCCCCTCTTTATTGGATCTCTTAATTATCTTATCATCAATATCTGTGTGATTTTGAACAAAATTAACCTCATAACCTGAATATTCTAACCATCTCCGAATTACATCAAATGCAATGTAAGTTCGGGCATGACCCAAGTGCATGTCATTATACACAGTTAAACCACAAACATACATTCCAACCTTGTTTGGTTCTATGGAACTAAATTCCTCCACATTGCGAGTTGCTGTATTGTATAACCTAAGCACATTGTTGTAGGGACAGGAGATTAAAACTGTCTCGCCTTGCATTATTAATGCCTGAACTCCCTGAAGTTGATTCCTATCGAACGGGATTAGCCCCCACTATGACTGGATGGAAGATTAAAGGAGGCAATACATTATGGAAAAATGCATCAAATGCTAACTTTTCTAGTATAACGAATCAAAAAATAACGGGATTTGATAGAAGAGGCAAATATTTAATAATTAATTTAGATAAATCAAATATCATTATTCATTTAAGAATGACTGGGAGAATTGATCTAACTGAAGGTGAAACTCCAAAATATACTACCGTTGAATTTGACTTTTATAATAAAAAAAAAATGTGTTTAGTAGATTATCGGAAATTTGGAAAAGTTTGGATTGTAGACGATATTGAAAAAATTGTAGGACATTTGGGTATTGAACCTCTAAGTAAGCCATTTACATCTAAAAAGTTTAGATTGATGATTGAAAAACGTAAAGGAACGCTCAAACCATTATTGCTTAATCAACAATTCATAGCAGGGATTGGTAATTATCTAGCTGATGAAATTTTGTTTCGATGCAATTTACATCCTCTAAGAACTGCAAATACACTTGATAAAAATGAGATTCGAGAATTATATCTTTCAATTAGACATATTATTAGAAAATCAATAAGTTTTGGAGGTACCACATTTCTAACATTTAGGGGACCTGAAGGTAAAAAAGGCGAATTTTGGAAAAAATTGCAAGTTTTTAGAAAGACAGGTAAGCCCTGTCCCCATTGTAAAAGACCTATTACTAGAATAATAGTAGGACAAAGAAGTACTCATTTATGTGAAAATAAACAAAAGATTACATAAAAAACTTCATTAATATTAAATAGAGTGACAATTATAATCATACCTCGAGGTAAAGAACCATGATGGCTGCTAAGAAAATATCAAAAAAGATTGTAGTGCTAGGTGATCCGGCTGTAGGAAAGACTAGTTTAATCCGCCGTTTTGTTATCAATGCATTTGATGATAAATATTTAACAACGATTGGAGCTAAAATCGTAAAGAAAGAAGTCCAACTAAGATCAGGTGGAGCAAAACCAGACATGGATGTAACTCTAATGATTTGGGATGTTGCTGGACAAAAAACTCTTGGAAATGTAAAGCAAGCTTATTATCGCGGTTCAGAAGGTGCAATGATTGTTTGTGATATTACTCGTAGAGAAACACTTCTTTCTACTATTGACTGGATTAAGACCTTGATGCAAGTAACTGGAGAAATACCAGTAGTTCTACTTGCTAACAAATGCGATTTAATGGATAAGGCTCTCTTTGGTGAAAAAGAAATGTCTGAAGTATCTAAAAAACTCAATGCATCTTTCATGATGACCTCTGCAAAAGATGGTCGGAATGTAGGAGAAGCTTTCCAAAATATATCGGAAAGTATGGTTGAGGGAATGTCATAGAAGGGCTGAGCCCATGGACGATTTCTACGATACTGATGTTGGAGTACAAACTTCTGATATCTTAGTTCTACCTAGTTCATTTCTTAGTACCTTATGGACTGAATTACAAAGTGTAGGTAGTGAAAAAGCACGTAGTATTCTGTTTAATTGTGGACATACTGTTGGTAAAAGTTTATCAGTTAATTATGTAGATATGGGTACTGAAGATTTAGATATGGTTCTAAACCAAGCTTGGGCTGAAGCGGGATTAGGACATTTGTTTGTTTTAGATACTAATAAAGAACATGTTGTTATAAAGTTAGAAAATCTTCTAGAAATTGGCATAATCGGTTCTGAATATAATTGCGACTTCACGGGTGGTTGCCTTGCAGGAGTGCTTGAAGGACTACTACAACAACCTTATAGCGTGGTAGAAGAAATGGTAGGAGAAGATACAAGACTCTTCAAGTTTGACAAAAAGTAAATATGGCAGCAAAGTGGCAAAAAACATTGGACGACTTATTATACAACGGAGATCTCGATGGAGCGTATAATTTACTAGATGGGATATTGAGAGAAAATTCTGGAGATTTACAAGCTAGACTCGCTTTTGGAAGAGTACAATATGAATTAGGTGATCCAGATAATGCAAGAAATACATTTGAGACCGTTTTGAAGAATAGTCCTCGAAATAGTGAAGCTCTGAAAGGTAAAGCTGAAGTTTGTGAATTACTTGGTGAATATGAAGAAGCTATTCGTTCATACCATTTGGCAACTCAAGCTAAACCTAAAGATATAGAGGGTTGGAAATTAATGGGTATTCTTTTAACAAAATTAAAGAAATTTGGTAAAGCTGATAAGTGCTGGAATGCCATTTTAAGATTAAATGCAAGAGATGCTGAAGCTTGGTACAACAAAGGGTACGCAAAGATGTTGGTTCAGAAATATGATGATGCTGAAAAATGTCTTAAGAAAGCAATTCAATTTAAATCCGATATGAAAGAAGCTCATAACGATTTAGTAATGGTTCTTAGAAAGAAAGGCGATCACAAAGGAGCTCTAATTGTTTGTAATCATGCACTCAAATCTCATGATGCGGATGATACTCTTCATCGAAATAAAGGAAATATCCTTTATGCACTTGATAGACCTGAAGAAGCCCTTAAAGCTTTTGATTATGCTTTAGAATTAAATCCTTACGTTGTCGATACATGGGTAAACAAAGGAACTGTTCTATGGAAAGCAATGGAAATGCGCGATGAAGCTTTATCTGCATTTGACAAGGCTTTAGAAATAAATCCCCACTTTATGGCTGCAGTTGATTCAAGAATTAATCTTGAAGCTGAGATTAAGGCAAATAAACCTAGTTTCTTTAAACGAATATTCGGATAAGAGAGACAACCATTTAAGGGGCAGCCAGATGAACCTAGTCCTTGCCAAATGACATACCCTTAGATGAACTTATGGAATTGTGGAGATCCTTCTTCCAAGACTCCCGAAATAGACCTATTGACAAATCTGGTAAGGAAGCTTCAGCTCCAAAGTGTAGTACTTGTAAGGGTGAAGGTAAAATAAAAATTCAAGGTGTAATTAAACTTGATGACGTTGAACCTAATACCAAAATCTGCCCAAATTGTAATGGTGAAAGGGTTGATTCAAACAGTATACCTACTTATGGAGATGAAATACAAAAAGTATCTAAAGAGTATCCTGAAGGTAATCGATCAATAGGTGTGACATGGGAAGCTGTTGCAGATTTTAATGCAAGACTATCAAGTAATCTAAGATGGAATCTTGATGAGACTCTTGATGCTGCAAAACAGATTATTCAAGAATTTATAGATGATGATACAAAAATAAGAGTAAGAGAAGAACATCGTACCAAAATAGATTTGGATGTAGTACCTGTTGGAATTCCTGATGAACTATACGTTGTGGATATCAGTGGATTGAGAAAAGAACATCTTTATCGTACTGTAAAGCTAAAAGGTTTAGTCCGAAAAGCAACACCAGTAAGACCTCGGATGGAAATTGGATTATTTGAATGTGAATGGGAAAGACATCGAAATTCATATATTCAAGATTTTTTTACAGTTGAAAAGCCTACTAAATGTACTTCTGAAGGTTGTAAATGTGTAGACTTCAAATTAAGAGAAGATTTATCTCAATTTATTGATTCCCAAAAAATAGAAATACAAGAATATCCTGAAGATTTACCACCAGGTTCACAACCTGAAAGATTAACGGCATACTTTGAAAGTTCGTTAGCCCATAAAATTCAACCTGGCGATAGAGTAGCCATTGTAGGAATAATAAAACCTAAAACTCAATTTCAAGGTAGACGACAAAAAAGTGAATTTGACATTTATCTATATGCACATAGTATTGATGAAAAGATTGGAGAAGACACAGCCACTGAACCAACTGCAGCCGAATTAATGGAAATTAAGGAATTATCTCAACAAGAGGATGTAGCTGAAAGAATACGTGATTCAATATCTCCCACTATTTTTGGAATGGAATGGGAAAAAAGGGCTCTGGCTCTACAACAATTTGGAGGTGTAAACAAGGAATTACCTGATGGAACTCGCATCCGAGGGGATATTCACATGCTAATGATGGGAGATCCGGGATTAGCTAAATCTCAATTACTTCGATCTGCTGCAAGAATTGCTCCGCGGGGTGTTATGGCTACAGGTAAATCTACCTCTGCAGCAGGATTGACAGCTGCCGCAGTTAGAGATGAATTTGGAGAAGGAAGATGGAGTCTGGAAGCTGGAACTCTCGTTCTTGCATCTGGAGGTATTGCCTGTATTGACGAAATAGATAAGATGTCTGAAGAAGATAGATCGGCTATGCACGAGGCAATGGAACAACAGACAATAAGTATTGCAAAAGCAGGAATTAGTGCTCAATTAAAGGCAAAATGTTCAGTTCTTGCAGCTGCCAATCCACGCCGTAGTAGATTCGATATGACTATGCCGCTTCCACCGCAGGTCAATATGCCGGTTTCTTTATTGAGTCGATTTGATATATTTTTCATAATTACAGATAAACCTAATCCTGAAAGAGATAGTTTACTTGCAGATAGAATTCTAGAAAGTCATAGAGCTGGAGGTGCATTAATTCCAGGAGAGAACAATAAAGATACTGAATTAGATATAAGAACATTAGAAGGACCAGTAGACACTCGTATGCTGAAAATGTATATTGCTTATGCTAAAAAATTAAGACCTATTATGTCTTCTCAAGCTCAATACAAAATAAAAGAATATTATACGGGACTAAGAAGAAGATATCACAGTGTAGATGATCAAGACAAAACTATGCCAATTACTCCAAGACAATTGGAAGCGATTATAAGATTGGCCGAAGCTGAAGCTAAAATGTATTTATCTGATACTGTTGAGGTCAAACACGCAGACAGTGCTATTGATTTAATGAATCTATTTCTTAATGTTACTCTTGGTGGAGATGTTGACTTTGCATTCTTCGGTGTAGATGCGGATCAAAGAAAGAAAGATGCAAACCCTATGACTTTGTTAAGAACTATTGTAAAAGAAGCTGGACCTAAAGGCATGGATGAAAAAGAAATTTACGATCGAATGAGAGAAGAGGGTGGATATAGTCTGGAAAAAGTCGAGCAGTATCTTCGTAAAGCAAGAGAAGAAGATGGCACTATATTGAAAGATGGATATGACAAGTGGAGAACCGTTTGAACTATAAAATACTACAAAATTCTCCAGACTTTGAAAATCCCAAACCGGAACTTGAACAATATACAACTCCAGTTAATATTGCTCTGGAAATAATAAAACAAGCGAACTCACGCGGTCATCTCTCAGGATCTGTAGCCGATTTTGGATGTGGAACTGGTAGACTAGCCATTGGAGCTGCAATCTTAGGGGCCAATGTAACAGGATATGAAATTGATGATGACGCATTAAATTTAGCTATTCAATATTCTAAAAAAAATAATTTAGATATTAAATGGATTAGCATGGCTGTTGAAAATATTGATGAATCATATGACACAATACTAATGAATCCTCCATTTGGTTCTCAACGACCTGGGGCTGATGCTATTTTTTTAAAAAAAGCGCTTGAATTATCATCTAATATCTGGACAATTCATATGGCGGAAACAAAAAAGTTTATTCAAAAATTAGTTGAGACAAACACGGGAGAAATTGTATCTGCTTATGAATTTGATTTTTTATTAAATAGAACAATGCCATTTCATACTAGAGATAAAAAGACCAAGAAAGCAATACTTTATCACATAGCGTCTCTGAGATGAGATTATGAAGCAACCAGGTGATAAACTAGGAAGTGCGATGGAATACATGCCAGGTAGTGGCGTCTATGAGATTGATGGGGAATTAATTGCAGGTGTTTGTGGTGAACTTAAAGAAGATAATAAAACAATGAAAATGAGTATTATACCCTCAGTTTCAGTTCCAATAGAAATTAAAGAAGGAGACACCATATTTGGTAGAATCCAAATGACAAGAAATAGTATGGCCTCTGTAGAAGTTCTAAAAGTAAAGGGTAAAAAGAGATCTATTGGGAATTATACCGTAGGTACTTTACATGTAGCTAAAATGTCAAGAGATTATGTTTCTAATATTAGTGATGTATATCAAGCTAATGATTTAATTCAAGCTACAGTGATTAAAGCCAAGCCAGCTATTGAACTATCAACAAATTCTGATAATGATGGTGTTGTCTTTGCAAGATGTGATGTTACTCATGATGTCTTAACAATTGTAGATGGTGAATTATGGTCAGAAGAACTAAGAAGAAGAGTTCAAAGAAAGACATCTAAAATCTATGGTAAAGTTCAAGTTTAGTTTAGGCTTAATACTTTTTATTTTAGTGCTACCTTCAGCGTCAAGTGAAGTAGTTATTACTGCAAACAATCAAGAAAATTTGGTTTTTGTTGATTCGGGGAATAATGTAATATTCAATTCCTTTGGAATTGAGAATACAACATCAATCTTATGGGATTTCGGAAGAGATATTGAGGGAAATGGAACGCGATACTCGAATTTATCAAGTGTAACTCATACAGTTCATGCCTCAGGAAGATATAATGTCACTTTCACGGCTTTGTACGAAGAAGAAAACATAGTTAAAGAATTAATTCTAATTGTTAACTTTGAGGAAGACTATCAGAATGACATTATTCACAATGAAGCATTGTTCTTTGCCATTGCTGGTTCAGAACTCATCATGAGTGCTATACTTGGCTACTGGACTCAACTAATTCGTAAAGAAAAAGTCTATCTCTGACGTCTGCTGATTGCTATCAAAGAAGTAATCAATAAAGTGATAAAAACTGAGATAGAAGGGAGACCCGAATCTTCCACTTCGTCCAATGGCTTTTCATCTGGAGTTTCATTTCCATCTCCACCTACATTGACTGTTGGCCCATAGAAATCGGCCATATTATCTTGAACAATTCCATCTTCCCAAATAACGGTTATATCTAAGGCATAAACTCCCTTAACTGGAAACATTAAAGTGTACTTGTAATCATCAGCTGTAGGTATTGTAATCTTGTAAGAATCTCTACTTCCATTCGGATTATTTACAACGACCTCATAGTGATTAACCTCACCAGTTGTTTTTGAGAAATCCATAGTAAATGAATCACCAGGTTCTATATTCTTTGAGCTAAATGAAACAACAAAATTCTTCTGTTCAGAAACGGAGAGAACGACTTCTATACTTTGAGTTGCGTTAGACCATAAACCTCCATCGTCCATTACCATAAGTGTAATCTCATATGTACCACTTGCATTAGCCAACCAGGTTGTATTTTTATCTGAAGAAATAAATTCATCATTAACAAACCATTCGAAAGACACAACTCTACCTTCTGTATCTCTAACAGTACTATTGAAATTGTAAGACATACCATCTGAAGAAACATCAAATGATACTTGAGGTGGTGTATTCTCTACTATCTTAAAATTAGCAGAAACGTTTGTGCTCCATTCTCCATTATCATCCATAACTTCCAATTTAATCTGATAAATACTGAGAGCTGAAAATGATGAAATCCAAGTAGAATCTTCAGATACAACTTCATTATTATGCCACCATTTGAAAGCGATAATTTGCCCATCTGGATCATTCGAATTAGAAGAACCAAATGTGAGTGTAGAATATTGATAATAAGTAGCTGTACAACAAGGCTGATTCTCCAATTGAACTGGTGAAATATCAATTGAAGCTTGTGGAGATTTATTTGGTGGATTTACAGTTATAAAAACATGTGCCCAACTTGAATAAGTACCAAATTCGTCAAGAGCTCTTCCCATTAAATCATACATATGAACTTCTTCAGTAAGATTTGCCAAAGTTAAATTTTGAGTATCTAATCTAAATAATAAGGAACCACCTTGTTTGTCCTCCCATATTTCCCATTCATAACTGCATTCTATTTCTTCAAAATTGTTATCTAAACATGAAGAAGTAATTACTAACTCTTCACCCTCCTTAATTGATAGCTGATCAGGACCTTCAACATCTAGAATTGGTATAGCTGGTAGAACTAGTAACTCTTTAATGGATGGTAAGCTAACATCATCATTTGAATTATCGGTAATAATTAATCTTACATTGTGGTTACCTTCTTGGAATTGATTAGATTCAAAAGCTTCTGAATCTCCTAAATAAGACCAATTGCCATCGCCATTCCATTGGATTGTCCAATCAAAAGATAAATTCGGACTCAGATCCTCAACACAAGGCTGCGGTTCAGGTTGCATTGTAGTACATGATTCAAAACGAGCTATTTCACCAAGATGAATCGATGGGGGAGTTATCTCAAAATTAACGGTTATTCCGGATTCTTTACCGTCATCTCCAGTTACTGATAATACTGCAGTTGAATTGTCATTTATTTCACTCCAGCTACCATTACCCTTAACTTGTAAGGTTATATTATGATCTCCCTCTGAAAATAAAGTTGAACTCATCGCAAAATTAAGGTTAAATAAATTTGAATCAGAGGCTAATACTCCATCTATTGATGAATTCCAATAGAAATATTCCAACTGCTCTTCAGTACATACAGTACAATCTGCATCAAAGTTAACTTCCTCATCAACCTGATTATCGATACTACCAGGACTCACATTAACCATTAGTACTTCTGGTTCAGCTGAAGCTGAAGACAAAAGAGCTATAGATGCTACAAACAAAATTCCCAAAATTAATTCAAAGCGCATAATACACCAACACATCTTACTTCTGACTGCATTTAACGCTTACCTTTATTGTGGCGTTTATCAATTTTAGAATCTGTATGGTGCATTGGAAACATTAATTCACCAATTCCAGGTATTGGTTTGCCCATCTTATCTGCGATATATCGGACCGAAAAATAACCAATGATAACCCCTAATCCAACACCAACAACCGGGAAAAAATTCATTAAAAATCAGGCTCAAATTCCGCTTGTAATTCGGTCATTAACTGAGAAAGAAGACGATCAAAACGTTTGCTGCGATATTCACGGGCCCCACCCATGTCTGTTTGAACCTTTGCAATAAAGAATGCTTCGTCAGTTTCCAACTCTATACGGCAGATTGATTCTTCCATGAATACTAATAAGAAACGGTTATATTTAATATTTACAGGTATTTACATTCTAAAAATACCAAAATCAGAATTATCAATTGATTTATTTAATGAAGTTGAAAGCCCTAATGCTAGTATCATTCTAGTATCTAAGGGATCTATGACACCATCATCCCATAAACGAGCTGTTGAATAATACGGATTACCCTCAAGCTCATATTTCTCAAGAATTGGATCTCTAACTTTCTTAATTTGAGATTTATTCAATGATTTACCTTTCTGAATCATCTGATCCTGTTTAATTGTAGCTAAAACATCAGCAGCTTGCTCACCCCCCATAACTGAAATTCTTGCATTAGGCCACATCCATAATTGACGGGGCTGATATGCACGTCCACACATACCATAATTACCGGCACCAAAAGAACCCCCGATAACTACTGTAAATTTTGGAACTTTAGCATTAGATACTGCCATAACCATCTTTGCACCATCCTTTGCAATACCTCTAGCTTCGTAATCTTTACCAACCATGAATCCAACTATATTCTGTAAAAAGACGAGAGGAATCTTTCGTTGACAACACATCTCAATAAAATGTGTAGACTTGAGAGAAGATTCAGAAAAAAGCACACCATTATTTGCGATAATACCGATTGGATATCCCATTATTCTTGCAAAACCACAAACTGCAGTAGGACCATAATTAGCTTTAAACTCATGAAACTTAGACCCATCAACTAATCTAGCAATTACTTCTCTAACATCATAAGGCCGTTTTGAATCTTCAGGTATAATTTCATACAATTCTTCGGGGTTGTATTGTGGCTCTTCAGGTTCTGAAATAGCCAACTTAAATTTTGGTTCACGATTTAAATTATAAATTATATCCCTGGCAATCTCTAAGGCATGCGAATCATTCAATGCATAATGATCTGCAACACCACTTTTCCGAGTATGCACTTCAGCTCCACCTAAATCCTCCGAATTTACTTCTTCCCCGGTAGCTGCTTTAACTAATGGAGGACCTGCAAGAAATATAGTTCCCTGTTCCTTAACAATAATAGTTTCATCAGACATTGCTGGAACATATGCTCCACCTGCAGTACAAGAGCCCATTACTACTGCAATTTGAGGAATTCCTTGTGCCGACATTTGGGCTTGATTGTAAAAAATACGACCAAAATGCTCCTTGTCAGGGAATACTTCATCCTGCATTGGTAAAAAAGCACCTCCTGAATCAACCAAGTAAATACAAGGTAAATTATTTTCTTGAGCTACTTCTTGTGCTCTTAAATGCTTTTTAACAGTTAATGGATAATATGTTCCTCCCTTAACGGTTGCATCATTTGCAATAATCATAACTTCACGATTATGAACTACTCCAATTCCTGTAACTATCCCGGCTGAAGGAACTTCATCACCATATAATCCATTAGCAGCTAATGGTGAAAATTCAAGGAAGGGTGTATCAGTATCTATTAACTCTTCAATACGATCTCTAGCTAATAATTTACCCCTTTTCTGATGTCTTGCAACAACCTCAGGACGCCCACCTTGGCTAGATTGAGTAATCTTTTCTCTTAACTCTTCTACTATCCTCTTATTGAAGCTACGATTAGAAATGGATTCGGAGGAATTGGAATTATGTTTTGTATTTATTATATTCATTCATCCTCCAATTCAAACATTAATTCACCTTCTTTAACCGGATCACCAACCTCAGATGAAGTTAATTTCGATAGAATACCATCTCTAGGGGAAATTAATCTATGTTCCATTTTCATTGCTTCAAGAATAATAATAACATCCCCTTTACTAACTTTAGTCTTATTTGTTGCCTTTTTATCCAATAATTTACCAGTTATTGGACTTAAAACTACATCATCACTTTCTTCTTCCGATATTTGACCCGATACTCTTGTAGATTCTTTTGTAATAAAGTAATTTATTCCATTTAAATGCACATATCTTTCAATACCTTTCCCCTCACAATAAGCAATTGTACGATTGCCATTAATTATTATTTCCAATCGGCCATCCTTTTTCAGAGAAAATTGACCTTCCGATATTTTATCATCAACATTAATTGTGAAATTAGAACCAGTACGTCTAATATTTACCTTATGTTTGGAAGAACCAACCGTTAGAATATCTGCCATCAATTACCTTGCCTCCAACCGCCTTTACTACTCCAAGGAGAATATGGATCTCTGGTTGATTTTTGAATTGGTTGGTTACTTGATGATTTTGTCCCCAATAAGGCTGCAACCATTAATTCTAATGGAATTTCATTATGGGTCCAATTAGTATAATGTTCTTCTACAAATTTAGTAGAAAACGAACATTTCTGAAAAGATTTATTTTGCATTACATCTCGTAAAAAAGGTTGATTTGTAATTAAGCCTAAAATAACAAAATTAGCAAGTGCATTATCCATACGAGCTATAGCTGAATTTCGATTGGAATCCCAAACAACTAACTTTGCTAATAAAGGATCATAAGCACTGGTTACTTCTTGTCCTTCTGAAATTCCAACATCATTTCTAATCCCTGGACCCTCTGGTAAAATCATCTTGTGAACAGTACCTGGAGTTGGAAGGAAATTCCGTGAAGGATCTTCAGCATATATTCTACATTCTATTGAGTGACCTCTTTGTTTAACATCTTTCTGAGATAAAGTTAAATTTTCACCATATGCTATTTTAATTTGCCACTTTACGATATCTATTCCACAAACCATTTCAGTTACTCCGTGTTCAACTTGTAAACGAGTATTCATCTCTAAAAAATAAAACTCACCATTCTGATACAAAAATTCTACAGTTCCTGCATTTTTGTAATTAGCAACTTTAGCGACCTTAATCGCAGCATCTCCCATCATTTTTCTTATTTTATTATTTATAGCTGGAGAAGGTGATTCTTCAATTATTTTCTGATGCCTTCTTTGTATAGAACATTCTCGTTCATAAAGATGTATTATATTACCATGATTATCTGCTAAAATTTGAACTTCAATATGTCTAGGATTATCCAGAAATTTTTCAAGAATTAAGGTATCATTTCCAAAAGAATTACGTGCTTCATTTTTCGCAGCATCAAGTGCAGATTCTAAATCATCCGGTGAAAAAACAACCCTCATACCTTTTCCACCTCCACCTGCTGCAGCTTTTACCATCAAAGGATAACCAACATCTCTAGCTATTGCATCTATATTTCCACTTAACTCACCATCACTACCTGGAATTGTAGGAACTCCGGCATCAATCATCACCTTCTTAGATTCGGCCTTATCACCCATTAATCTAATTGTTTCTGGATCTGGCCCTATGAAAACAAAACCGGAATCTATTACAAATTGTGCAAATTCTCCATTTTCTGACAAGAATCCATACCCTGGATGAATGGCATCTGAATTCGTTTCTTTGGCTGCTCTAATTACCTTATCAAAATTCAAATAACTTTCTGAGGGATTAGCAGGCCCAATCTCTACAGATTCATCAGCCATCATAACATGAGGAGATTCGGAATCAATATCTGAATAAATTGCAACCGTTCTAATTTTCATTTCTTGACAAGCTTTAATTATTCTACAGGCAATTTCACCCCGATTAGCTACTAAAATTTTTTTAAACATTATCTATCCAATTTGGTTTTGTTTTATGTAAAAATGAACTTATACCCTCTTGGCATTCTTTTCCTTCTTTAATTTCATTAATAAGACTAGATAATTCTAAATCGGATTCTTTTCTAGATTTAGACAAAATATCACTATTAAATAAATTTTTAATACTTTTCTGAGCTTCAGGACCTCCCTTTGCCAGATTAAATACTAATTCATCCAAAGCGGATTCGTCTTTACTATATTTTCCATATAACATACCGCATTTTTCGGCAATAGATACATCAAAACTTTGACCTGTAAGGAAAAACTCTTTCATTTTTCCTAAACCAAACTTTTTTGCTACATAAGGAAATATTACTGCGGGAATCATACCTATTCTTACTTCAGGAAATCCGAATTTTGTATCATCATGAGCTAAAATAAAATCACATGCACAAATTAAACCCATTCCTCCACCTAAACAAGAACCATGAACTAAAGCTATAGTTGGTATACTACAATCGACAATTTCTTTTAATAAATGTTGAAGTTGATTTGGCTTCCACTCATTAAGATCGGCACCTGAGCAAAATATAGAGCCTTCGCCTCTAATTACTATAGCCCTAAGTTCACTAAATTTCTGAGATTCCTTGATAGTAGCTACCATTGCACCCATAATTTCTGAATTGAGTGCATTTTTCTTTTCAACATTATTCAAACTTAATGTCATAATGCTACCCTTTCTCTCAACAATGAGTGGGATGGTCTCAGGCATGAATTATCATCAAAATAGTACTATTAATAATAGATACTGAAAAATTAATTTTTATCGGAATGTGATTCTAAGTCATCGCCACCTGCAAAAGTAGATTGAACTATGGAATATAAATCGTCCATTCCCTCACCTTCTTTTGAAGAAACGGCTAGTAAGTTTGATTCTAAAGTTAATATCTGAAGAACACGCAATAACTCTGAAGAAAGGACTCCAGACATTCCAACCATATTTGGCATTGCCATAGCTAAGGCATCAAAATCAGAAGCCCATTCTCGAATCTTATCAACCTCTTCGGGTTCAAGAAGATCACACTTTGTTAAAACCGGAAACATTGGTATTGGAAATCTGAGATGTGCAGCAGATGCCAGTAAAAGTTGTGTGACAAAACCCTCTGGTGTTCGTGATAGAAGAGGATCTAAAAGTAAAACCATGCCAGATCTATCCGATAAATTTTCTATGAATATCTTTGATGCCTCTCGATACAAAAATAATTCTGTTTGACCTGGAGTATCCACTAGAAAATAATCACAATTCACTTCTTGGATTTGTTCTTTCATCCAATCCAACTCTAATGCTAATAAATCAGCACAGACAACTTGTGCACCATTAGGACCTAAACTATATTGATCCATAATTTCCTTTAGTGTGAATTTTTCACGGACATCAATTGCAGCTTCATAGGCTACGCTTTCTGCACCTGGATCTAAATTTACAGCTACACCATCGTAGCGGTAATGCTGCATCCATTCCTGTAATGTAGCTACCAAAGTAGACTTACCCGCACCTGCGGAGCCTACAAAGTATAGCAGTGCTGTATGTTCCATTAACGTCTTCTACGTGCTAAAGCTACAATACCAAATATGGACATTGCAAGAGTTGCGGAAATTGATGGAAGGCCTAGAAGTCCTTCATCTTCTCCTTCTCCATCAGTATCTACTATTTCAGATGTTCCGAAATTAGTCAATAAAGAGGGATAATTATTGTCAGCTTCATTAACTTCTTTAACCTTGTTCTCAGGATCAACTACTGCAACAAAAACATAATCTCCACTACTAATTGCCCATGTAAATGAAATTGGTCTAGAATCTCCTCTTAAAATCCCTTCAATAGTTTTTACTGTAAGAGAATCTATTGGCGGGTTACCTTCACTATAGTCTGAAGCACGATAAACCAAAAGACCAACTTCAACATCTAAATTAGATTGTTCACCTTGTGGATATCCTAATGTTACTTTGATCGTAGCTGAACCATCTGATTCAGTAACCTTGATGGATTCGGCCAATACATTAGTCGTGAGCTTTTCAACTGTGAGCATTCTATAAACTTCATCATTTCCAAATTCAACATTGATATCGCTACTTACTTCTACAGTAATATTGTATGTATCACTTCTGCTTGAATCCGGAATCCAAGGAATAATTACTGTTTGAACATTATAGGTTGAATTGAAATCTATATAGGCATAACTTCCTGAAACTGAGTAACCAGTCCCTACTGGATAATAATCCGTTGCATTTTGACCAGATAATACTAATACATCACCCCATCCAAATGTACCATCTATGGAAATATTGAAATGAAGGCGATATGTACCTTCATCTGGGACATTATGCATTCCTAAGTCAAAAGTCAAAGGATGATCTACACCTGCAAGCCCATCCCCTTCTACGACACTAAAGTTATTCACATAAGCATCTAATGAACTTACAGCATATATGTTCTTGTATTTTTCATTATTATTCTCTTCTTCTTCATCAATTAATTTATCTTCATCAACTTTAGCAATAATACGATACTGGGCATTTTCTAAAAATGTGAATGGAATAGAAATCTCTATACTCTCACCAACTGCTAAAGCTTGATCTACATTCACTGTTGCTAATTTCATTGCCATTGGTGCTGAAGTATAGAAAGAAACTTCTAATTTTGTACCTTCGCTTGAAGTCATATTTCTTATTCCGGAATTAATGATTGTTGCAACAACTTCTGAAGAAATACCAACCATGCCATATCCCTCATTATTAACGGGATCAATAGACACACTAATCACTTCTAAATCGGAAAGTTTTTCAAAAACTTGTACATATTTATCACTTCCAAATTCATTATTAGCATCATTCCATTCCAAAATAGTATCATTTCTATCTACGTATGCATAGAATTCATAATATCCTAATTTAGTTGGAGTCCATGCATATTCGAAAAAGGTTGTTTCGGGAGTTAAACCGACTGTTTTTGCTTCATCTATTTTAAACCAGTCAATTATACCTAAATCCGGATCTTTGATTTTCAAATATACCTCAACTCCATCAGCCATAGTATCTCCTAAGAAAGTTTGAGAAACGGCAACCTGAATAATTCTTTCATCATCTTGATATACTTTGTCCATACCTTCATCAATTCCTGTAACGATTAAATCAGGTCTTTGTTCAGCTAAAGTAAAATAACCCTCATGGACTTTAAACCACTCAAGCATATTGTTATCCTCATTGGATTCAGTTATTACATTTTCATAATCAGCAATTACTCTAATATTCCATACACCGGCATCATTAGAACTTGTAGACCAATTTACACGTAAAATTGAATCATCCTCCATTGTTTCTCCTGAATTAATAGGTGTCTTAACTGGAGCAGTACTATTGACTGGAACCCAAATTTGCCCAGTACAGTCTTCATCAGGGCATTTCATAACTTCAAGACCCATTGTGAAATTACCTTCTCGTGGAGGGTCATCAAAGGGACCTGGTGGGACTGCATCCCCCTCTCCAGTGTTATCTACAGTATAATAGAATGAAATAGTAATACCTGCCACAGCACCTTCTGGCTCAGAACGTAACGAATTTAAACCTGAAGCTTCAGATATTGATAAGTCAGCCTCACTACAATCTCCAACACAAATTTCCCATTCATGAATGTTATTATCTAAGTTGGGATCTTCGGCTGTATTATTTCCATCCGAATCAATAACTACGGTGAACTTATATTTTCCATCTGGAGTGCCTCCAGGTATAGTATACGGCCATTCCATTCTTTCTGATTCAGGTGGAGCATCAGGAGGTGGCGGACTAATATAATCAAACATAACTGGCGATGGCGCAAAATAATTAGTCGCATCATCATCTACGGGGTCAAAGTAAGCCATAACAGTTACTGGATTAAGCGTACTCACAGTACCATCATTACCATATTCAAAAATTACACTTACTTCCTCACCAGCTGCAAAATTTGAGCCTTCTATCTGAAATTCAGCAGATAAATCGGCACTACCTGTTTCAGGTTCAACATTGATAAAACTCTCATACTCGCCATAGTCTGAATCACTATAATAGATAGTTCCTGAAAAACAAATTTCTCCAGTCTCATCAAAAGTAATTTGTAAAGTGACTAGACCTTCTTGCCCAGCACCCATAGTTATTGAATCTGATTCACTTGCTAAAGTATTTAGATCACAATCTTGATACAATCTAACAGTTGCATCATAATCTGAGCTACCGCCATTATCCCATTCTACAATAATATCATAAGCTATATTGGCTCTTGGTGGTGGAGTTCCATCGGGTTCAAATATCTGACTAACTTCCAAATCATCGCTTGGAGTTGCCTGTGCACCTGATATAAACAGAAGACTTGAAAAAACCAAAACCGCAGTCACTGCACTTGCTAGCAATTTACTTCTATAATTTTCATTCATTATAATCGCCTTGCGTTCTACCTTTAAGCCCCTTAATAAGGGGTTTGCTATTGCATATTACTACAAAAATGAATAATGAATTAAAGGATTTTGATGAACGTGTAATCTCATGCAAAAAATGCCCTCGATTAGTAAATTATGCAAGTGAAACAAAAAAATACCATAAAAAAAAAGAATTTATAAATGAAGATTATTGGTGTAAGCCGGTACCTTCATTTGGCAATTTAGATTCCGAACTTTTAATTGTCGGTTTGGCGCCTGGAAAACATGGTGCTGGAAGAACGGGACGTCCATTTACGGGAGATTATGCTGGAGAAATATTATACCAAGCACTTTATGAATGTGGATTTTCTAATCATAAAGACAGTATCTCTAAATCCGATAAACTAGAGTTAAATAATGTTAGAATATCTAATGCGGTTAGATGCGCTCCACCTCAAAATAAACCCACCAATAAAGAAATAATTAATTGCAGACCCTTCTTGATCGAAGAAATAAAGATGATGACTAGACTAAGACATATACTTGCCTTAGGTAGCTTAGCCCATAGACAAATTATTCAATGTATAGGGGAAACGCAATCACATTATAAATTTAAGCATAATGCAAAACATGAAATTCCGGGTTTAAAATGGAAATTAGTAAATTCTTATCACACTAGCCGTTATAATCTAAACACAAAAAGATTAACTTATAATCTGTTTTTGAAAGTCATTGAAGAACTGAACCATTAATTTTTATTGATGTCTCTAGATACAGTTACTGTGACTAATAATAGAACCTCTAATTTATCAACTGCAATTCTTCTTTTTATAATCGGATTCGGGGGAAGAATCTTACTACATGATTACCCTAATTTTGAAACTGTAATGGTTTCGATATTTTTAGCATCAATGCTACTCCCATTGAGTATGTCATTCATAGTTACAATTTCTATTATAGGCTTTAGTGATCTATATCTAGGCTATTTTGGAACTTCCAAAATAATTCTTTTTACTTATTCGGGATTCCTTATAGTCTCTCTTGTTACGTCTAAGTTCAAGAATCAGATTAAGGGAAATTATAACTCAAATACAGTTTATAAATTCAGTGCATCTGGCATTATTTTTGCAGGCATCTATGACGTTTGGACTAATTTTGGAGTTTTTCTATTATCCTATGAATTGACTTTCGGAAATTTAATTATAGTATATATTTTGGGAATACCATTTATGATTTACCATTTATTATCTAGTGTAATAACATTTTCACTTATTGGATTCCCTCTTTATTATTTGTTTACGACAAGTAACAAAAATGATTATAAAATACCTATAAGAAAGGAAATGAAATCTTAAAGAAACTAAACTTAATCTTTTTATAGTTAGATTCTAAATGAAATTTAAGTGAGTGAAACTCGTAATGTAATTCTTGCAATACTAGTCGTTAACTTGTTAGCTTTTGGTGGCATTATATATGAAACCGGATATTTCGAAGATAGTGAACTAGATACGTCAACTATTGTGACTGCTAATCTTATAATTAAATTCAAAAATTTGGGTGATAATGATACCAAAATATTTGAGGATTTAACAACCTCTGAAGCTACAGCTTATGGACTTCTAATTGCAGCTAGTGAAAATAGTTATTCAGTTGGTGCAACTACTGATTCTGTTTATGGATTATATATAAATTCCATAGATGGATGGGGAGATTGTAATGGATGTCAAAGTGAGGACGGATATTTCTGGCTTTACTCAGTGAATAACGAAAGTGGAGACATCGCAGCTAATCGAAAAGTTATCAATGATAACGATATAATCGAATGGCACTATACTGACGAATATTAAGCTAAAGAGTGTTTTTATAGATGCTTAACAGGACTGGAATGTGAAACACGTCTGGCTATATGCAATAGCATTCTTTCTAATTTTTCCTTCAGGTAATTTTAGCATAGCTGAAATCGACGATATTCCGGAGTGGGGATTCTATGTGTACATGGCTGGAGATAATTCGCTATATGAAGAAGCTGAGGATGATCTGAATGAAATGAAAATGGTCGGTTCTAATGAAGATTTGGAAATTGTAGTATTATCTGATCAAAATTTGAATGATGATTCGCATGCATATCGCGTGATTAAACATGGCTTAGAAGAAACGCCATTAAATGAAATAAATCCAAATTGGGATAATGAACTGGACATGGGTGATGGAGACACATTAAGAGATTTTATGACTTGGGCTTCATCTGAATATCCTGCAAAGAGAAAGGTCTTAGTAATTTGGAATCATGGTAGTGGATGGGAAAAAGTTGCCGAAGATAAAAGTAGTTATCTTGATGTTCCAGAAATAAGAAAATCACTAGAAGAATATAGAACAATAACTGGTGAACCAAAATTAACTATGATTGGATTTGATGCATGTTCAATGGGTATGTTTGAAATTGCTTATGAACTGAAAGAACAAGCTGAAATGATACATGGCTCCGAAGCTTATGAACCACTAGAAGGGTGGACATACAATCATCTCTTGTATAAATTAAAAGAAGAAACGACCAATGAACAATTCGCCCATGATATCGTAAATGATTATATTGAATCATATCGTAACGGTTCTGTTTATACTAGTTATTCAGTTACAGCTTCGGTAGTGGATACAAGTAAGTTAGAAGCTCTGTGGAATAATTTAGACAATTTGAGCACCGAAATAAATAGTATTTTACCATTATATTATGATGAGATAAATACTGCAAGAGGAGAAACGCAACGATATGACCAAAATCCAAATTATAGAGATTTATATGATTTTGCAGTAAACCTCGAAAAAAATATACCTGTAACGGATGTACAAATTGAAGCTAAAAAACTTCAGAATGCACTAGAACATGCAGTAATTGCTGAAGATCACTGGAAAAAACCAGATAAATTAAATGTAGATAATACCCATGGATTAACTATCTATTTTCCAGAAAATGGAGCTGATTTAGGTTATAGTGATCTTGCAATCAGTAATAATAAATGGTTTGAATTTATCGAAAACTTTCAAAATCAGATAAACCCTGAGAGTTATTTTACTGAATTAAATATAGAAAGTATTGACACCGGAACGGGATACAACGACAGTGTGGTTATCAATGGTAGCTATAGTGGCAATGCTTCTAAAATAAAAATTAGACTAATAAATTCCGAAGGAATCGTTACAAACACATATGATGGAGAAATAAATAATGGAAATATTGATAGTGTTTTTCTACAACCTACAAAATCGGGTAATTATTCGTTAGAAATTGGAATATACAATAATGAAGGATTTCTTGAAGATCACCAGATAAATCGTGACCTATTCATAAATCTTCAATTACCCGATTTGGCAATAAATACACCAAAAATAATGGTTACAATGGAAGATGGAACAATACATCAAGTTCAAAATATTCAAGAAGGTGATAATTTTACTATAAATGGTGAAATTCAAAACATTGGAACTGTAAAATCTAATAATATAACGGTTCTAGTCAATACTACCGCTTTATCAACGAATGATAGTATTGAAACAATATTTAGATATAATGAAATTTTACCTAATCAAAAGAAAGAATGGAGCTTGAATGTTGCTAATCATTTAATGAGTGGAGAGATTCAAGTACAAGTCAGTGCATCATCTACTGATCCCTTTGAAATCGATCCCGACAATAATTATACTGTAAACTCACTACGTGTTTTTCTCTTCAATCCCGATAATCCAATTTCACATGAGTATAATCTAATTAGTGAGAATAAGAATATACTCGAAATCAAAACTAATAATGAAGGGAACTATGAATTTTCCTGGTTAGAAAGCTATCTAATCATAACTAATACTGAAGAACAATCTTGGGATTCAATTAGCCCTGAACCTATTTTATTGGAGGGATGGGAATTTGAATCTGAAAATATCCTACATCTTACTGATGAATCTAAATCATTGATACGATTGAAACCTCCTCTAAATACCGAAGCTAAAGAATACAAAATAAATATAAACCTTATTGACCGAAATGGTGAACTTGCTGGAAATGGGGAAATCACAGTCAATGTTCCTCAATATTATGGAATTGGAATAAAAGCTGAACAAATTAATCAGAAACTGAATCTGGTTATAAGTAATACTGGAAATGGAAATGACATATTTACTCTTGAAAAAGATTTAGAAGAAGGTCTCGAACTATATTTGACCGAGACCTATTTTGAATTAAAACCATTTGAAGAAAAAACTATTCAAGGTATAGGCATAGAAATGAACAATACCAAAGATTATACTGCTAAATTTACGGTGCAAAGTATTGGTAATTCTAATATCTCTGCTGAAATTACAATTGATATTGAAAATAAAAAAACCGTGCAAAATGAACAAAAAAATCTTATTTCAGTAAGTTTAGCAATAATTGGGTTTATTGGATTAGCATACGTGCTTTACAATCGCAGATTGAATTAAGCTGGCACAATGTTTTAAGAGAAGGTCATTAATACATAAATAATGAGATGTCTCGGGATTGTCACTTTCTTAGTTTTAAGCACAATAATGCCTATGGCCTCAATCGCCGAAGAAGAACGTATATTCGGCAGTACTTTTTTTGATTTAAATGCTAATGGCCTAGATGACCGAATAGAACCATTAATCAATACACAAGAAAATATAAATATTATTCTTATGTTTACAGAAAGACCGACTCAATTGCATTATGCTGAAATAAATAATATTGGAATTGAGATTACTCATGTTTACAAATATATTGATGCGATTCGATTAGATGATGTTTCATCAAACAAGATCTCTGAATTAACAAAAATAACAGACCTACGAATTGTAGAATGGCAAGCTCCAGTTCATACTTTTTTGGATACGGCTGCGAGTGCAATTAAAGTTAGAGAATCCAGTGAATATAGTCCCGTTGTATGGGACAATAGTGTATATGGCGAAGGAATTAATGTGGCAGTATTAGATACCGGAGTTGATAATGAACACGAAACCTTTGATATTTTTGAAGATCAAGGTGTTAGAAGATTTATAGCTGGAATGAATTGTGACGGCGGATGTCCAACAGATGATAATGGAAATTATCAATTCACTACTGAAGAGGACAGTAATGAAGATCCGGATGATTTCGATGGGCATGGAACTCATGTAGCTTCTACGGTTCTAGGTATGGGTGGAGATACTGGACAAGATGGTGATGGTGACGAAGATGGCGATGGAATACAAGACTATCTTGGAATTGCTCCGGCTGCACGATTAATTGATATGAAAGTAATGGCTGATTGGGGTTCTGGATCTAGTGCAGATATTAATGAAGCCATTGAAGCCTGTATTGAGAATGTAGATACTGATTGGGAAAATGATGGTGAAAAAAATAATGGTGTACATGTTATGTCTATGTCACTTGGTACTACTAGTGGAAGTGATGGCTCAGATTCACAATCACAGCTAGTGAATCAAGCTAATGCTGCCGGAATTGTAGTAGTCATAGCTATGGGAAATGACGGTGAAGAAGAAGTCCCATCACCAGCGTCTGCAGATTGGAGTGTCGCTGTTGGAGCTATGGATAATATGAATAATATTAATCGAAATGATGACGATTTGGCAAGTTACAGTAACTATGGGCCAAGAGAGGATGATGGAGATGGCGACAGATGGGATGAACTAAAACCATCAATCGTAGCTCCTGGAAGTGATATAACTGCAGCACAGGGCCACAGTAATCTATTCGGTGAAAGTAGTGCCAGTGGCTGGACTGCCAAATCAGGTACAAGCATGGCTACACCTATTGTTTCGGGATTGGTTGCATTACTTCTTGAAGCTGACATCTCATTAAGACCAACATCTAACTCTAATCCAGTCCGTGACAGACTTCAGGAATACTCTGAAGCATGGGATGGAGAACATGATGGTAGTGCATCAGAACCAGATGAAAGTGACAAATACAATTATTATTATGGTAATGGATATATTGATGGATATGAAATTGTAGACATTAATCAGCCTGATGCAGTTATTACTGAAATATCATCGACACCGGAAGAACCAGTGGAGGGAGATACTGTAACAATTTCAGTGAAAGTCAAAAATGAAGGAAATCTGAATATAGATAGTTCAGCTATCAAATTGTTTGTAGAGCAAAATGAAGTTGAAGATGATGATTCACTAGGTTCAATAAATGTAGGATCTAATACAATATGGACTTATGATTGGACTCCTAACGAAGGTGAATATGATATTCAAGTTGAAGTATATAACGTAAATCCATCCGAAGGCAATACTGAAAATAATGTGATTGATACTACTATTTCTATTTCTGAAGCTCCTGCAGATGGGGTCGACTTAGCCATAACTGAAGTGTGGACTAATGATGATGATCCAATACATAATGAATATATCAATATTTATGCTAAAATAAAAAACCAAGGAACTGAAGAAGCCACCGATTTTGAACTAAGATGGTATGATGACGATGTCCGTTTTACAACACTTGAAGGCGTTTCTATTGACATTGATGAGGAAATAACAATCTCTGGTGAATGGATTGCTAAAGAAGGTGAAAGTAATTTACTTGCTAGACTAGTTAGTATTGAGCCTGAAGATCAAAATAATAACAATGATGAAAGAATGTTTTCTATTAATGTAGGCCCTCCACCTGAAGAACCGGATTTCACTCCCGCAAACATAGAGATTGAAGGAACATTAGAAGAAGGACAAGAACTAACTATTAGTTTTGAAATCCTAAATTTAGGTAAAACTAACGGAAATATAGATTACAAACTTATTATTGACAGTACAACTATAGATAATGGGAATGTGGATGTTGAAGCTGAAGGAACGGAAATTATTAGTTATAATTGGGAAGCTGAAAAAGGCACCCACAATATAAAAATTAAATTAGAAAATTCTGACCCTTTGGAAACCACGGAGAGCAATAATGAGGTAGATACGGATATTGAAATCCAAGAGCCTAGAGCGAACTTTGAATTGAATAGTCTATCATGGAATAATCCTCTGATAGTAGGTGAAGCTACAACAATTATTGTAACTATCAATAATAACGGTGGGAAATCAGGTATTGCTACAATTACTACTTATGCAAAGATAATCTAATTGCCCAAACCAATATTGAGATTTCAGCAGGACAGGAAGAAATAGTCTCCTTTGAATGGACACCATCTGAACCTGGAAGTATACAACTTAAAGCCCAAATAGACAATGTAGAAGAATTCATAACCAAATATGCATTTGTTCAAGAACCTGAAGAAGAAAACATTGAACCTGTCGCAATCGGTGTGATTTATGTTAATGATTTATCGTCTAGTAATTCACTACTGACGGTTGTAAAACAAGAAGACAAAATAACGTTCAATGCAAAAGAATCTTATGACTCAGATGGAACTATTACTAAATATGAATGGACCATATTGCGTATTTCTGATAATTCTGAAATTGTAAGAACACAAGTGGATTTTGATTACACCTTTGATAAGGATGGAACGTATAGTATTACATTAATCGTGACAGATGACTCTCAAGACAGTCATACTTGGCAAGGAAGTATTATTGTAGAACAAAAAAGTTTAGTAAATGGAAATGATAATGAAGAGGATGGAAGCAATGTAATACTAATAGGTGGAACTTTGGCCATGATTGGAATTGTAGGTGCAGTAATCGGAATGAAATATTTTAGAAGTGAAGAAGATGATGATTTCTTTAATTTTGAAGAAATGGGACCTATCAATTTATCGTGTCCTACATGTTCAGGATTAATTACAATAAATACAGATCAGAGACCCATTCAAGTTGCATGCCCTATGTGCCAAAGTCAATTTGTTATTAAAGAATAAATTAAGAGTTAATGCCTACCGCCTCTGAAATTGAATTAAGACCCGCATCTTTAACACGTTTTTTAAGACCATATACTATATTTTTAGCAATACTAGGACCCTCAAATACTAAACCAGTATAAAGTTGAACTAAAGAAGCTCCTGCCGTTATTTTTTCCCAAGCATCATCTGCCGTGAAAATACCCCCCACTCCAATAATAGGAATCTTGCCTTTAGATATTTTGTAAATCTTACGAATCATCTCAGTACTCTGGTCTCTTAACGGAAGACCGCTAAGTCCACCTTCTTCATCAAAAATTTTCTGAGATCTACTATTTGTCGTCTCAGGCCTTTGAACTGTTGTATTAGTAGCAATAATTCCATTCAAACCAAACTTTTGTATTAATTTTATAATATCTTTAAGATATGAATCATCTAACTCAGGTGCTATTTTCACTAATAACGGTTTCATCTTTTTATCTGATTTAACTGCACATTGACTATTCATCTCTTGACATAAGCTCAGTATAGACTCTAGATGCTTTGATTCTTGAAGATCACGCAGACCAATAGTATTAGGAGAACTAACATTTATCACAAAGAAATCGGCATGGCTCCATAATAATTCAAGTGAACCGGCATAATCTTCAGCGGCTTTATTGAGAGGAGTAATTTTTGATTTACCAAGATTGATACCTACTGGAGATTCTGGCCAAAGTCCCCTATTTTTACAATCCTTTAATTTGTCAAGAACTGAATTTGCACCTAAATTATTGAAACCCATCCTATTCACTAAGGCTCGCTCTTTAGTAACTCGAAACATTCTTGGTTTAGGATTACCATCTTGTTCATGTAAAGTAACTCCACCTATCTCACTAAAACCAAACCCAATGGCTTGCCATGCAGGTACTGCTTGACCATTCTTGTCAATACCTGCAGCAATACCAAGTGGATTAGGAAACTCTAAATCAAAAACTTTTACAGGAAGTTCTGGTGAACTATAAAGATTGCCAAGTAAAGACATCATAAGACGTGAATGACTGGATCTGGAAAGTATAGAAATCATACGATTATGAGCTTTTTCCGAATCTTGTAAAAAAACTGCTGGCCGCAGAATTGTTCTATAAAAAAAGCTCATCTAAAAATTAAGTCGATAAATAGTCCATATAAGCTTAATGGAACTATTCTTCGAGACTCTCCTCTGATTCTAGAATATTGAGAACTACTCCTATAATTCCTAATATTGATAATAATCCACCTAAAACCAGCATCCAAAGTGGAGAATCTTTCCATTCATACCAAGACAATGAAACAATCAAACCTACTAAAAGAAAAAAGGCAGATGTAACCTGCTTAAAGAGTAAAGACACAGACACCTAATGCAGTCGGTCTTAAAACCAGACCTCCATAAACCCAGTATGGGCATAAGCTTGACGGTAATTATTCCTACGTTGAATGAGGGTGAATCCATAGGGCCAACTATTGATCTAATTCCACGTGACTTACCTTGGTTAGATGTAAAAGTTCTAATTGTTGATGGAAATTCAACCGATAACACGGCTGAAGAGGCTGAAAAGCGAGGTGCTATTGTTCACAATGAACCACGTAAAGGTTACGGAAGAGCATACAAAACTGGATTTAGTTTAGTAGATACTGATTATGTAGCTACAATCGATGGAGACACAACATATCCGGCAGATAAGATACCTCATGTTCTAGCATTCTTAATTAATAATAATTTAGATTACGTAACGTGCAATAGATTGGATAGAATGGATCAAGATGCAATGTCTATTACTCATAAAATTGGAAATTGGGGATTGACATTTGGAACCAACCTATTTCATGGAATTAATATAAAAGATTCACAAAGCGGTATGTGGGTATTCAAGAGAGAAGTTATTTCAAAAGTAAAATTGACAAGTGATGGAATGCCGCTATCTGAAGAATTTAAAATTGAAGCTTTCAAAAGGGGATTAAGAGCAGTAGAGATACCTGTGCCATTTCATGCAAGAGTTGGAGAAGTAAAACTAAATACTTGGGAAGATGGAATTTGGAATTTATGGTTTTTAGTTACTAAAATGAGAGATTTTTAGTTATTACCTTGACATTTACCATTACTTCCAGTTTGACAAACATGAAACCAAGCCCAATAAGTTCTACCATCTTTGCTTGATGTGTCTTCACCTAAATCATTTGTAAAATCAAAAACTACAGTATAGTCACCACTACCTTCTACATCGTAAAACTGTTCAGTATCTAAAATCATACTTAAACTTACTTGGCCAATCTGAACCTCATTAAAAGTAGATTTTGTCCCAGATGAATACGTATAAGTTCCAGTTCCACTATCTACATCAAAATTTATAGTTTCAACTAATTTACCCGATTCTGCAGAACCTCCATGGTCTGAATCATCATCCCAGTAACTTTTCCCTTGATCCTCATTAAAAGGTTGATCATAATGATAAATCTTGGCAGTCCCAGACACCCATGGATTAACAAAGCTAATATCTGCAGTAGTTGAAGTAAACTGTAAATTGAGATTAATACTAGAATCATTATCAATTGGATACACAGCTTCACCATCATCGGTTACACCATCAAAGCTTACAACTTCAGCTCTAAGACTGTCTGCAAAACGATTAAGTGTTACTGTATCTGTAGATTTAGAACTCCCTAATTCGGTTGTTAAGGTATATTGCCCATTACCTACAAAAAAGTTTTCATAATCAACATCAAATGAACCTCTACCTTCGTCATTAATCTCAAACTTGCCAGAATATTGAGTAACACCTTGATAACTAATTGAATAGTCACCCTCTTTAGCGAGCATACCAAAGGTAGGTGATGTGGCTAAAATATTAGCATTAAATATGCGATCTCCGGGGTCTTTACCTTCGTTTACATCTACTAAAACAGATAAACTACCTGCACCAGAATAGAAACCAAAATTGGTGAATATCATAGAAGATAATAAAATTAAAATTACAAAAGCAGCACCGCCGGCAACCTTCATCTTGGAAGCTACAGACATTCCAGATAAAAAGTTGGAACTATCATCATAGTCTTCTTCCCAGTCTTCATCCCAATCATCATCCTCAGGTATCGCCGCACTAGATACACCAGATTGCATTATACTCACTCTATATGTTAGTTCTTAAAGCCTTTCCACATCAGTAAAAACTAGTTTGGGATTTCTGGAACTTGTTCATGTTTACCAATAATATGACTTAAAAAATCGTGCTTCAAAGCCCCTTTTGCAATAAGTGCAAGAACCTTATTTTTAATTTTAGAAGCTGGCATTGAACCAACAAACATATGTGTAAAGAATTTTTTTGTTTCTTCATCTAAAGCGGCATATTTGATTAAACTATTAGGCATAGCCATTAGTAAATGCCAACCAACTTTTAACCATTCCAAATCATCACCCCATTTTTCACTCCAACTATTATGGTACAACATCATAGACTGTTTGTCAAATTTGCCCTCTTTGAATAAAACATCTAATGAGTTAGCTGCAATACGGCCGGAATCTAAAGCATAATACAAACCCTCACCAGACAACGGTGAAACGAAACCACCTGCGTCACCAATAACTAACATTCTATCCCCAACTGTACATTTCATTCCCATACCTACAGGAATATTTGAACCTGAAATCATTTTCCGAGTAATTTCTATTTCTTTAGGGAACCATCCTTGTTCTTTCAAAGTATCTACATAATCAAACAAATATTGACGCTCATCCCATTTGGGATTCTCTTTCTTAAGTTTCTTAATAATAGAACGAGGACATCCTATTCCAACGTTAAGGACTGTATCTTTAGAAAATGACCAACCATAACCATCTAAATTCTGATATTTGATATGAGCCATTGAAATTCGATCCTTACCATATACTCTATCCATATATTCTCGACCCACTTCGACTTCAAAATAGAGTGCAGTTGCAACATCTTCATCTCTCCACTTCATAGGCATATTCTCTATTTCTCTAATTCTACGAGAAACAATGTCAAAAGAACCGCCTGCACCAATTATTACGTCACTTGTTAATTCTTCGCCATTTCTCAACTTAGTTACAACATTATCATCATTTACTTCAAAGCTCTTTACTGCTACACCCTCAATCAAAGTAGCACCTTCAGCTACAGCATATTCCACTAATTTATTATCAAATTTTAAACGACGGATATTGTAAAAAAAAGGTTCTTCACTAACATAATCCACAGGTGTAAATTCGGGACCATAAACAATTCCACGGAAACATTTTGATTCAAGAAAATCATCCCAATTAGAAATAATATGATCGAATTCTTCAATATGAACGCACAACCCCCCTCCACAAGCTTTTTCGCGAGGAAATTTAGCCCTATCTACTAATGCTACTTTTTTTCCTTGTTTAGCTAAATAATAAGCAGCAGTTGCTCCAGCCGGACCCGCGCCCTCAACTAAAACATCATAATGGCTCAATTCCGTTCCTGTTTCCGGTAACGAGTTACATAACCAGTAATTCGATTGCGCATAGTTAAACTTTCAACATCTGTCAAATCATTTACAGCTAATTTATTATGGTCAAAATCCTCAGTAAATCTATCTGAATGATTCCTAACTAATTCTATAGCTACGCGTTTGATGTATGTTGGCCTTACTCTACCCATGCATCCGCTTCACTTTTGGCCTCTATTTATAGTCTATTATCAATTATCATGATATTATGGGGTAGCAAAATAATTATATGGAGACCCGATAACCAATTGTGCTAAATGAAGCTTCAAGACTTGCTGGACTGACGGTTTACACTCGAAATGGCCAACGTTTAGGCGTTGTTCATGATGTGTTACTTGACACAACACAACGTGTAATTTCGGCATTATTAATTACAGGGACAACACCAAGACTTGTGAAAGACAGTGAGAATATAATCATACCATATAGGTGGGTCCAAGACCTAGATGACGTTATAATCTTAAGATACTTTCCCGGAAAAATAGAATTATCTAGTAATGAAACTACCGAATTTAAATTCGAAGATGATGATGACGATTTTTATGAAGAAAATTAGGTTAACACAAATACCAACGTTTTTTTATGCACCGAACCAAACTGAACCTTGTTCAGCCCCGTAGTGTAGCGGTCCATCATTTGAGACTCTGGATCTTGAGACCCAGGTTCGAATCCTGGCGGGGCTACCACTAATTAGTCCCAACCAATAAGGCAGTGTGAACGGGTGGACTATCATTTTTGGAATTATGCTTGTCATTGCATTAGTGTGCGGATGGCTTGTATGGGTCTCACGTTTTGTATGGCAAAACCAAAAATTAGCTATAAAATATGCAGCAATAGGGGGAGCTGCAACTTTAGCAGTAATGATTATAGGCATGGAGAAATTATGAAAAAAATCGCAATTTTATTGAAAAAGCCAACGAGAAATACAGACCCTAAAATTGATTCAAAGTATAATGGAAATATAGCAGTAATAACCTATCCTAAAGATTTTGGAACTATAGAAAAGTGGTTTCATAACCGAATTGGAGGGCCTGAAATAATCAAAAGACCGTTAGATAAATATACCACACTTATTTGGGAACTATGTAATGGAAATAACTCAGTTAAAGACATTATTGACACATTTGATTCTAAATTTGGAGAAGAGGTAGCGCCTGCGGCAAACAGAGTACAACAATTTCTTGAAAAATTACTAGAACTAAACCTTATAATACTAAAATAATTCAAACAATATTATTATATCCAGCATCAGAGGGACCTGATTAGTAGATGAGTGAAATAAGATTTGATTGGAAACCGGGAATAGAAGAGGTTTGCCTAAAACTAAAAGGAAAAAAACGAATTGGAATTCAAGTTCCTGATGGATTGAAAACAAAATCTCATGAAATAGTAACTTATGTAATTAAATTAACTGATGCTAAAGTTGTACTGTGGGGTGAACCAACTTATGGCGCTTGCGACTTAGCAGATAGACCTTTAGAAGAAATTGGAGCTGATGCCCTAATTCATATGGGCCATTTACCAATGCCCTATCATTCTGAATTTTACGCAGTCCCTACCTTTTTTGTTCCTGTAAGGCATACGGGAGAACTAACACTTAGTAAAAAAGCAATATCCGAATTAAAGGAAATACTTCCTAATAAAATTGGAATCGTCTCTACGGCTCAACATCTGCATATGATTGATAGTGCAGGTAAAATACTAGACAAAGAAGGGTTTGATACCAGTGTAACTACTGGTGGACCAAGACTAGCCGCCGCAGGACAACTTTTAGGTTGTAATTCATCCGCAGCTAGAAAGTTAAAAGTTGATGGATTTCTGTATATTGGAACTGGATTATTTCATCCATTAACTGTGGCCCTTTCAACTGGCAAGCCTGTTGCATGCTTAGAACCTCATAATGGAATAGTTACTACTGCTGACCCTAGACCATTCTTAAAACAACGATACGCAGCTATGTCTATAGCTACTGACGCAAAAAGATGGGCCGTACTTTTTTCAAACCAGATAGGACAAAAAAGAATAGAATTAGCAGATAAAATTGAAGAGCTATTAATTGAAAATGGAAAAGAAACTATTATGATCGGTAGCATGCATCAATCGTATGACCAATTATGGGGATTAGGAATAGATGCAGCAGTTATTACGGCATGCCCTAGACTAGCAATTGAAGACGGACCTACGTGGCCGATACCATTACTAACGGTTCCTGAAACTCAAATATTAATGGGAAAAAGAGATTCTGAGCCCTATCCTTTTGATGAATTTGCTTGAAGGTTAAGCTATTAAACTTACCTGTTTTGAATAATTTGTGAATACTATAAAAGTTGAAAATGTAATTGCCGCATCTCATCTCGGAAAAGAGCTCGAATTAATCACATTAGCAACTGAGTTACCTAATGCCAGATACTCTAGTTCAGGCAATCCTTCAGTCATTATTGAAATGGATACGGATAGTTCCAAAAAGGCAGCAGGCGTATTATTCAGCAATGGTAAGGCATTGATTACAGGTGTAACTACTTTAAATGAAGGAAAAAACATAATGCTAAATTTAAAAAAATTAGTAAAAAGTGTTGATTCGAAAGTTAGCACAAAAAAGGCTACTAAACTAGAGAATATGGTGGTCAAAGAAAATATTGGCAAACTTATTGACCTAAAAGCTATGGCTTTGGCAATACCTGGAGCTGAATACGATCCACTTCGCTTTCAAGGATTAGTACTAAGAATGAACAAACCTGATGCTAGTTTCATTATTTTTCAATCGGGAGTCTTAATTGTTACAGACATTGTTAGTGAAGCAAAAGCTAAAAAAGCTTTAAAAGAATTGAAAATATTCATGACTGAAAGTGGCATCGCTTCATAATGGAAGATAGGCGTCTGGAAATACTTTGTAATGCTATTGATATTACAGTAAAAGAATCATGCCACAAGCCCCTCACAGTTTCTTTTTCGGGAGGTGTCGATTCTACTTTATTAGCTTTTTTAGCTAAAAAATATTCTGATGTCGAGCTTATTGTTGTAGGAACTCCCGGCTCTCATGATTTGGAAGCTGCAAAGACGGCTGCAGAGATGATTGAGATGAATCTTACTATTATTGAAATTGAACCTAAAGAGATGGTTATCGAAGGTTTGAATATGCAAAAAAGGATTGACATGAAAGCCATTGAAGTTGAATTCATGTTGCCCTTTTGGATAGCTGCTAAGAACTCAAAAAATACAATATTGATGTGTGGTCAGGGGGCTGATGAATTATTTGGAGGATATGCTAGATTTAGAAAGAAAGGTGCTGTAAATGATTTATCCAAAGAAGTTTCAGATTTAAATAACAGATTAAAGAATAGAGAAAAGAAGATAGCTGAAATATTTGATTTGGAACTCTCTTGTCCTTATCTTTCAGATAAAGTAATTGAAGCAGCTAACTCATTTAGTGAAGATGAACTTATAGGAGATATAGGGAAGGTTCCTCTTAGAAAAGCCGCTCAAAAATTAGGATTGCCAAAAGAGATAGCTAATAGAAAGAAAAAAGCAGCCCAATATGGAAGTGGAAGTCAGAAAGCCATAAAAGACATTATTAAGCATAGAATTGAATTTGAAATAGTGTTTGATTCAAACCATATTGCTAAATCAGTAGCTAAGTCAACGGAACCTGAAAATAGAGGATGGATTGAGACAAGCATTATTGACAATAAGATGAAAGCTATTGTTAAAGCTGAAAGTTTGGGTAGCTTAAGAGAAGCTACTGAAGATTTCATGGCTTGTGTTTCTGTTGCTGAAAAAGTAGCTAAACAATAGAGAAAAGCTAACAAATACAGACCGTCTTACCATATCTATGAGTCAAACTTATGCTGACATGCTATCGAAAGTAAAAGAGTTCCATGATAAACATGAATTTAGCAAAAAAAAGAATAATGGTCATGATATGGCCTACCGAATATTACTAACTATAGAAGAATTGGGTGAATTGGCTGAATGTTTTACAAAAGGAAAGCCTCAATCTGAAAAAACAGAAGAATTGGCCGATATTTTAATTTTAACATTAGGCCATGCAATCGCAATGGATGTTGATTTAGAAGCTGCTTTTAATCTTAAAATGAAAGAAATTATGACTCGTCCGGCAATAATGGGTGAACTAGGAATTAGAGTTACTAAATATCAACAAGAATAGCTTGGCAAATACTAAATATAATACTCTTTATGTTTAAGTGTGTCTCTACCAAAAGATAACAAAGATTCAATTGCTGAACCTGTAAAAGGTCTCGAAGGTATCGTCGCAGCAGATACTAAATTAAGCTCAGTCAATGGTGAAAAAGGAATTCTAAGATATTGTGGGTATAATATTGATGATCTAGCATTTGACACTACTTTTGAAGAAACGGTTTGTCTACTTTACGATACCGAATTACCAAATAAAGAACGTCTTGATGAAATGACTAAAAGAATAGGGGAAGCAAGAGTTCTTCCAAAAGAAGTAATCAAAGTAATAACTGAATTATCTGGTAAAACGTCTCCAATGAGCACATTAAGAACGGTAGTATCAAGTTTAGGACACTTTGAAAAAAATGTCCCTCTAAATGATTTACCTCCCAAAGCTTTACGTTTAGTTGGTCAAATATCCACAGCAGTTACAATTATACACCGATTAAGAGAGGGATTACCACTTATTGAAGCAGATCCAAAAAGAGGACATGCTGAAGATTTCTTACGAATGTTACATGGAAAGGAGCCGACGGAGATTCAAATTCAAGCATTAAATCTATATCTTATTTTATTAGCAGATCATGGTTTTAATGCATCTACCTTTTCAGCCAGAGTAACGGCAGGAACTTTAGCAAATATGCATTCTGCAATAACTTCGGCAGTAGGAACACTTAGTGGCCCACTACATGGTGGGGCAAATGAAAAGGCTATGGAAATGATTATTGAAGTAGGTAAAGTAGAAAATGCATCCACTTTTATCGAGAATGCATTGAATACTAAACAAAAAATAATGGGCTTTGGACATCGAGTTTACAAAGTAGATGATGCACGAAAACCACATCTGAAGGGCATGGCCAAAAAACTCTGGGAAGAGAGAGGAGATATGAGAATTTTTGATGTATCTGAAGAGATTGAAAAACAAGTAAAAGCTAGAAAAGAAATTATTACAAACGTTGATTTCTATTCAGCCCCTCTTCTCTATGGACTTGATATTCCTACCGACTTATTCACACCTCTTTTTGCAATGTCAAGAGTAGCAGGCTGGACTGCGCACGTATTAGAACAATATAAGAATAATAGACTAATTAGGCCAAGAGCTAGATATGTTGGAACTATTAACCGTACTTTCAGACCTATAGAACAAAGATAAGTTATACAAAGACATTAAAACTAGTCCATTTCTCATAAATAGTTATGATTTCTATCGAAGAGGCTAGAGAAGCAATTCGAAATGGAGAAATTGTAATTTATCCTACTGATACGGTTTTAGGAATGGGATGCAATCCATTTAGTCAAATTGCTGTTGACAAGCTTTTCCAAATTAAAAAAAAACAAAACAAGGGTCTGAGTGTTATGTTAAATAATGTAAAGGAAATTTATGATTATTGTGAAGTAAACAGAACATATGAGAAGATTATTTCTGATTTATTACCAGGCCCAATAACGCTCATAATGAAATCTAAAAGAGAATTTGCAAAAGGGGTCACTAAAAATGGAACTATTGCAATTAGAGTCCCCTTGAATGAAACGGCAAATGATTTGGCAAGAGATATACCCGTAATAACTACAAGTGCGAACATTCATGGAGAAAAAATTGCAGAGAATATAAAAGAAGCTAAAATTATCTTTGGAAATAATTGTTACTATTTAGAAGGAGAGAAGCCAACTGGCATTGAATCTACAATTATTGATTTATCAACTAATAAACCGGAAGTAATACGTATTGGTGCTTTATACTCTACTATTCTGGAGGATATGTTTGAATTCTGATGAAATCGAAAAATGGAGACAAGCTGGTAGCCTAGCCAGTGAAGCTTTACAGTTTGGAAAAAGTATAATTAAAGAAAAAAAACCGATGCTGGAGATTATTGAAGAAATTGAAAATTATGTAAGAGATAAAGGAGGAGAATTAGCATTTCCAACTAATTTAGCAATAAACAATGTTGGAGCTCATTGGACTCCATCAAGTAAAAGTGGGGATGTTTTTTGTGAAGGTGATTTGGTTAAACTTGATGTTGGAGTACATATTGATGGATACATTGGTGATAATGCTTTAACTATCGAAATTGGTACTGATAAATATAGGAAAATGATAGAAGCCTCACGGGAAGCTCTCAACAAGGCCATTGAGATTGCAGCTGCTGGAATAAGTGTTGGAGTTATAGGCCACGCAGTACAAGATACAATTGAAAGATATGGATATAGGCCAATTGCTAATTTAACAGGACATCGAATAAAGAGATACAATTTGCATAGTGGCGTTTCAATCCCAAGTGTAAGAGAAAGAGGTGGACCTGTTCTAAAAGCTGGAGACATCGTAGCCATAGAACCATTTGTAACTGATGGAGCTGGAAGGGTAGGCGGTAAGAGAAATTCAAACATATATCATCTAAGACAAATTCGCAATATTCATGATGAAAAGGCAACCGAATTAATGAAAGAGATACAAAACAGATACAAAGGTTTACCATTTGCTGAAAGGTGGTTACACACATTTCAAAAAGATGCAATTAAAACTTTACAGAAACTCATGAGAGCTGGAATTGTTTCCTATTATCCTGTTTTAGATGAATTGGGAAAAGGTATGGTAGCTCAATCTGAACATACAATTATGATAACAAGTAGTGGGAATGAGGTTTTGACTAAATGAAAGACTCTGAGGTAAAAAAGAGATTAAATAAAGTCATTAGCTCTCCAATGTTACAAATAAATATTCTTGCAGCTTTAACTGGAGCCTGTGCAGCAATTATAACTTGGATTTTCATTTATTTAAGTAATATAATTAAAGAATTTTTCTATGGCGATAGTTTTGTAAATCATTCACTGAAAGGTACCGAAAATGAATGGATTATAATATTCATACCTGCTTTAGGAGGATTAATTACAGGATTAATTATTGAGTACGGATCAAAAGATGCAAAAGGTGCAGGTGTACCAATTGTAATGGAAGCTGTAGCATTTAAGCAAGCTAGACTAAGTGCAAAAAAAGCTGTTGCTAAATTCTTTGCTTCAGTTGCAAGTATTGGTACTGGAATGTCATTAGGGCGTGTTGGACCGATGATTGTTATTTCCTCAACTATAGGATCTGAGATAGGACAACGAACTGGAAGAACTGTAGAAGAAACAAAAACCATAATCGGCTGTGGGGCTGCAAGTGCAATTACTACAGCATTTAATGCGCCTTTGGGTGGAGTTCTATTTGCAATTGAATTAATCTTAGTTGAACTTAAAACTAGATCATTTATTCCAATTGTAGTTGCTGTAGTAATAGCTACCACAGTTGGTCGAAGTTTAACAGGAGATGTAGCAGCATTTGATAAAATACCGCAATATACTCTAAATTCCCCAAATGAGTATCCTTTCTATATAATTCTGGGTTTAATAATTGGTTTAGCAGCTTCATTTTTCATAATATTGATGAATTTTGTCGAAGATAATATTGAAAAAATTAAAGGAATACCAGTTCCATTAAGAACCTGCTTAGGGGGGCTATGTGTCGGGCTAATTGCACTTTCTTTTCCGCAAGTACTAGGAAATGGTTTTGATGTTACTTCGGATTTAATATCATTAGATTCAGAAAATTCGGATGGGCTTACAATTGGAGATACTTTACTAGAAAATACAGATATTAGCTCAGGAATAAATAATTTATTAATTTTTATATTATCTATAATGGCATTTAAAATAATAGCTACATCCATATCAATTGGAAGTGGGGGGTCGGGAGGTATATTTACACCTAGCTTGTTTATTGGTGCGGCAATTGGTGCGGGATTAGGTTTAGTCCTTTATGAGATGGGCATTGTAGGCCATCCTGGAGCTTTTGCATTAGTCGGAATGGCTGCCTTCGTAGCTGCAACTACACGCGCAACTTTGACTGCAATTGTGCTTTTGTTTGAAATGACGGCTACTTACGAAATAATACTCCCTTTGATGTTATCGTGCGTAGTAGCTGATGCGGTATGTTATGCAATTTCGGAACATTCTTTTTACACCTCCAAATTAGCTCGAAGAGGCATCAATATTGATTTGGGAGCTGGACAAGATTTAATGCAAATGATAGAAGTTAAAGATGCCATGTCGGAAGAAGTTTTGACCATTAAACCAGAACAACCTTTAGAAGTTGCACTACAAATGATAGAAGACACCGGACATATGAGTTTACCAGTTCTAAATGATGATGGCGAATTATATGGAATAATAACTTGGTCAGACATACATGAGGCTGCAATTAAACATGAAAGACATTTAACCGTAAAAGATTATTGTGTAACTGATTTGATTACTATTACTCGACAAGAAACCTTAGCCCAAGCATTGGATTCATTAAGTTATAAAGAAATTAGTCATTTACCTGTTGTTAGTAAAACTGACAACAAAAAATTGATAGGAATTATTACAAAAGGAGACATCGTAAAGGCTTACAATAGACTTAGATTAGGCAGTAAAAAAACTAGTTGGCAAGAATAATTGGAGTGAAACAAGCTTTTAATTGATTACTATAAATACTGTAAAATGTCACCAGATGATAAAGGGTCTGAAATAACACTTGGAAATGGTTCTTCAAACAAAAGAGCAAAGAGTTCTCCAACACTTTTTAGTCTCTTTGAGAAAGTGGTAGACATCGTTAAAAAATATTGGTAAAAAATATGGCTTGGTTCGGCGGAAAGAAAAAAACAAGAAAAAAGCAACCAGTTCTGGAACCTGTAGGTGTACCTGCAGTTCAGGCTGCGCCTGTAGGAGTACCTGCAGCTCAGGCATATGTAGCACAACCAGCTTTGCAACCCGTAGGTAATCAACTGATTCCGGCAGTACAGGCAGCCCCTGTAGCTGTTCAATCCATACCAGCTCTACAACCTGTTATTGAAATAGCACCCATCGGTGTTACAGCAGACTCTAATGTGATGGTTTCTACAGAACCAGTATCAACGCCTGCTGCATCAGGTGCTGTAGAATGGGCAAAGAAAAGTGAAAAACCATTACTAGACATCCATAAACGATTAGATCATATGATGGATTCAAAAGGTAAGAGTTTAGAAGACAGATACAAAGAAAGGTTTGGAGATATATTACCTGAATCAGTTACGACGGATTCAGCCCGTAAAGAATATAATGAAAATAAAGCTAAGGACACAGATAAACCAAATATTGTCTTTAAACCAAGATCACAACTTAAACTTACTCCAAAAAATAGAAGTAAACAGGTAGCTGAAAAAGTAACTGAAACAAAGACTAAAGTTGAAGTAAAAGATGACTCAGTCAGTATTGGCAGTAAAATTGGTGGTGGAATTAAAGCAGGTGGAGCTAAAACTAAATCTGCAATTGGAAGTGCTGGAGCTAAAACTAAATCTGCAATTGGAAGTGCTGGAGCTGCAGTCGGACGTGGAGCCGGAGCAGTTAAATCCGGAATTGGAAGCGGAGCATCTCGAATTATCGGATTATTCAGAAAGAATAAAATCGAAAAAGCAACAACTAAAAAAACTTCCAAACCAAGTAAAGCTAAGAAAAATAAAAACAATTACAATTCAATGAAATTGGCTGAATTAAAAGCTGAATTAAAGAAAAAAGGATTAAAAACTTCAGGCAAAAAAGCGGAATTAATCAAAAGACTAGAATAATCTAACGGTGGGTAATAATACTCACAATATCTTGATCTTTGACTTTATGGTTTAGACCTACTGTTTGACCTGGAAACTTTGCCGAAGGACCCCATACTTGTGAATAACGAAATTTACGCTTAAAATCACGATGTAAATGTTGACAGATTTCAACTATAGTCGTCCCCTTTCTAACAACCAGAGGTTCTTTAAGATCTGCTTTTTCACCCTGAGGTTTCATAAAAATAGATATAAAATCCAACGAATGATAAATTTGTTCTTTTAATTCCTTAATACCTTTACCTAAAGGCGCAGCCACTTCTATTATTTTATCCATGTTACACATCTCTTTGACTATAGGTAACTGTTCTTTTTCAATCATATCTACTTTAGTAATAACATCAAAAGAAGGAACATATACTCTAGTCTTAGCTAAAATATCAACCAAATCATCAATGGTCATTACTTCTCTAAAAACAACCTGGGCATTCACTATACCATACTCTCTAACAATTGTCTTGATTACTTCCTCTTCAAGCTCTTGTTTAATGGTAGAAATTACGTCGATACCACCAATTCCGGTTTTTGAAACACTTCCATTTGGAGGACGGCGGTTTAAGCGAACTCCTGAATCAAATAATTCCTTTAGAATAATATGTGGGGCTGGCTCTACAGCATCAACTATATGTATTATCAAATCAGCTGAACGTATAACTGAAAGAACTTCCTTACCTCGGCCAGCACCCTTTGCAGCCCCTTCAATTAAACCAGGCAAATCCAAAATTTGGATATTAGCATCTTTATATTTTAAAACACCAGGCACTACATCTAAAGTAGTAAACGCATATGACCCAGTTTCGCTATCAGCATCAGTAAGACAATTCAATATTGTAGATTTTCCAACACTAGGTAATCCCACTAAAGCAACTGTAGCATCTCCTGCTTTGCGAACCCCATAACCACTTCCTTTTGGTCCAGATGAACTAATTACAACTTCTTCTCTTAATTGTGCCAACTTAGCTTTCAATTTACCAATATGGTGCTGAGTCGCCTTATTGTACTTAGTATTACCAATTTCTTCTTCGATTTCAGTAATCTTATCAGTAAGAGACACAAAGCTTCAGGTTTAAGGGGGGATTAAACGTATTGAGTTGGCATCAACTATAATATTACACCACTATTTCTATCATTATGGACTATCCTTGGAACAAGAAAACTAAAGAAGAAGTACCAAATCAAACTGAGATTATTGAAAATGAAGAAGTTATTATCGAAGAAAACCCAATAATCTCAGATGATGAAAACATTATTGAAAATATAGAAAACAATGAAAAAAATGTTGTATGGGATAATGACGATCCAAGAGCAATCCTACTAAATATTCTCAAACTTGAAGGGTATAAAATGGATTCAGGAGAATTATTCAATGCATATAGAGAGGCAACTGGCGAATCCAAAAATTCTAAAATAATGGAATCATTTAAGAACGGACTTGACCAACTTTCAGAACTTGGGAAAATCCAGTCTGATAGTAATGGAAATATAATGACTATTCAAGATTATGACCGAGAAAAGTCACAAACTAGTACTAACGAGAAACAAAAAGACGAGATTATAGAAGAGTCTGAAGAAGTAATAGAAGAATTTGAAGAAGATGCTGTGAATGATGTTGAAGAAATTACAGATAATAAGAAATATGATAACGATGACTTGGAATCCATTATTAAATTAAAAGAAGAAACGGATTCATGGTTAATTGAAAAGCTAAAAGACAATGAAGCTAATAATAATGAAACTGATTTGAGAGAAGAAGTTAAAGAACTTAAAAAACGAATCGAAAAATTAGAACACGTAATTAAAAACATTACAAAAGCATTTGAATAATGGTAGTTAAAGAGAAACGTGGAAGGAAAAGATACATCCTTTTTAAGCATTCAAATAAAGGTCCAAAAAGTAATCTGATTAATTTTTTCAGAAAGAAAATTGGCAATTTAGAATCAAAAATAAAATGTAAATTAATTGAAGCCGATCTTGAGAACGGTATTGTTAGAGTTGACCACAAATTATTAGATAAATCAAGAGAAATTATGAATAATGAGAGTGAAGAACTCAAAATTATTACTATAAAAACAAGTGGAACCATTAAAGGCCTAAAAAATTCTTAGAGTAACCATTAATTATGGGACTAGCACTGAATGAATAATGGTTGATGAAAATGATTCAGAAGGATGGGAAGAAACCAAATATGAATCCTTAGATTGGGGAGGTGAGGAAGATAGTGGAAGTAATTCAGTTTCGTTATATCCAACTACTAGTAAGCCATCTCAGGCTGCCATTGCTTTACTTCTAGCTGGATTTATCTTGTTAGGCACAGCTACAACCATGAATGGAATATTAAATGATAGTGAGAAAATACAAGGCGTTACAATCAAATATAATGAAGTAATGAGTGAGATGGGTATTGAAGTTGATCAAGAAGATAATGAGATTGATGAATCTTTTGTCCGTCAAGTTATGAAATTTGGTATGTTCTGGGAACTGGCATGCGCTATTCTGACATTTGTAGCAAGTGCATTATTAATGATGAGACAAAACTATAATCTTGTCTTAATTGGATGTTCAGCGGCAATTATTGGACTTGGTGGCTTATTATTGTCTACTCTTTTTGGGGCAATTGCCTTATATCTGACTTTTCAAAGCAAACCTGAATTTGGAATAAATGACCAAGATGAGAGCTGGTGAGGTTGTTATCAGAACTATTAGAATATCTAAAAATTAAAGAATTATACCCACCACAAAAAGAAGCTATTGCTCTTGTTGAAAAAGGTGAATCTGTATTAATGTCAGTACCTACTGCGGCTGGGAAAACATTAGTTGCATATGCGGCCTTAATAAGAGCAGTAAAAGCAAAGAAAAAAGGAATTTATCTTGTACCATTACGAGCCCTAGCATGGGAAAAAGTTAATGAGTTAAAAGATATCTGTAAACACATTTTAGATGGGGCAAAGATTGGAGTTTCGGTTGGAGATTATGATAAAGCTAGAGGATTATCAAAATATGATATTATAGTTTCAACTTCTGAAAGAGCTGATTCTTTAATCAGGCACAACCCTTCTTGGTTATCTGAAGTAGAATGTTTAGTGTCAGATGAAATACACTTACTCAATGACTCTAATAGAGGACCCACTCTTGAGATAACACTTTCAAAATTTAGAGAAATAAATCCAAATATACAAATAATCGGACTCTCTGCAACTGTTTCAAATTCAAAGGAAATTGCAGACTGGTTAGATGCAAAATTAGTTGAAAGCGATTTTAGACCAGTACCTCTCAGAAAGGGAATCGCACTTGATGGAACTGTTGAATGGGAGGACGGTGAAAGAAAAGTGATCGGATTAGAGGGTGTTGAAGGAATTGCAATTGATAATTTACCAGAACAATGTTTAGTGTTTGTCGGAACTCGGAAGTCTGCTGAAGCTCAAGCAAAGAAATTGAGTAGAATGATAGGTGGAAAATTGGATGTAGAACAGAGAAAGAAATTGGAACCGTTTGCAGAACAAATTCAAAAAAATGCTGATGAAATTACATCTGTTGATTCTAATATATCCAAATTAATTGCAAATGGTGTGGCGTATCATCACGCAGGATTAACAAACAGACAAAGAAAAATAATTGAAAGTGCATTTAAGGAAAAATCATTGAAAGTATTATGCGCAACACCAACGTTAGCCGCAGGTGTGAATTTACCAGCTAGAATAGTCATTATCAGAGATTTAAGTCGTTGGGATTCCTCTTTTCAATCTAACCAACCATTACCGGTCTTAGAAGTTATGCAAATGTTGGGAAGAGCTGGAAGACCTGGCTTTGATGTTGATGGGCAAGGGATACTAATTGCTAAAAAAAGAGAACAAATCGAGTTATTTACAGAACGATATTTCGAGGGTGAAACTGAACCAGTAATCTCTAGGTTAGGTAGTGAACCTGCACTAAGAACACATCTTTTATCATTAATTACTTCAGGAACCATAAATACAAGAGAAGGTTTGCATAAATTTCTTGAAAAAACCTTATTTGGGGCACAAGGTGAACTATGGAGAACCCAACACAGATTAAACAAAGTTCTTGATTTCTTAGATGAAGAAAAACTAATCGAAATTGAAGGTAAAAAAGGTAATGCATTTCAACCAGCTAATGAAGTCTTAGAAGAAAAATTAAGACCTACTGCTTTCGGAAAAAAAGTATCTCAATTATACATTGATCCTTTGTCTGGAGTTATTATTAGAAAAGCATTAGAATCTGAAGTTGAACCAAATTCACTTGGATTATTACATACACTTGCAAGAACTCCAGATATCTATTCATTATATGTCCGAAAGAATGAAATGGAAACATATCTAACTCATCTCATGCAGATGGAAGGGGATCTAATGCTACCACCTCCTGTTGAACATATGGAATTAGAGTTTTACTTATGGGACTTAAAAACAGCTTTACTACTAATGGATTGGATTGAGGAAACGCCTGAAGAACATCTCCTAAAACGCTATTCTACAACCCCTGGTGATATTAGGGCTAAAGTTGAAACTGCTGAATGGATACTCTATGCCATGAGTGAATTGGCTGAACTATTATCTCCATCTAATACTAAAATGATTACAGAGTTAAGAATTCGAATAAATAATGGAGTTAGAAAAGAATTATTACCTTTACTTGAAATCGATTCTATAGGAAGAGTTCGAGCTCGATCTCTATTTAATGCCGGATTCACGAGTCAAAGTTCAATACGGGATGCAAGACCTTCGGAATTAAGTAGCATTCCTGGAATTGGAATAAAATTAGCTGAAAAACTCGCAGGAAGAAAGGATTCAGAGCAAATTCGTTTTGAGTTAGGCTAATTAACAGCGCCCCTCTGGACATAAAATGGTTAGATTTGTCAAAGACCAACCAGATGCATACATTTACAGTAGCTTTGGTTCTAGAATGTTTGTAGCTGGATTCCTATTGACCTTAGTTTTTATTTTGGAAGCAATCGCAGTCTACATGTTCAGTGACACTATTGTTGATAGAATTGGATCTAGAGTCGGTTTTCTGATGAAAGTTCCTCTCATTAGTATGGCTTTAACTGGAATAATTTACATTACTACTATATTTATGCCAATTATTGGTGCTACTACCTTAATTTCATTGTTAGTTTTGAAACGTACCTATAAAAAATTGGAAAAATTAAATGTAAATAGTACAAGTTCTCAAACCTTAATAATGTTAGCAAGGCTTTTCTTTATTGGTGCAGGATTAGCAACATATGCTCCTTTATTTATGATATTTGAAGCTATGATAAATAAAACAATACCAGTTAGTACAATCAATTATTTTCAAACGCAATATATGAGCTTATTTTTCACTCTTTTAGGTATTGGTTTATTTCTAACTTTAATTTCTCCAGTTGTACAACTTTATGGGCGAACAAAGAGCAAATCACTTATTTTTTCTGGTTTATTAGCATTCTTGTTATGCTCTATAATTATTTATCTAGGAAATGGAGATTGGAATATCTCTATTTTCCAACTAAGTGAAAGTAGTGAATTCAAAAGCTCATTTGCAACGGCAATGGGTACCGCGGGAATCTGTATTTTAATTATTTTCTGGATTATATCTAATAGTGCAAAATCTATACTCAAATACCAAAAATTACATTTCACTATGAAATTAGGTGAGTAATGGAATCTTGGGCTGAAAAATATAGACCTGATAGTCTTTCAGACCTGATAGGCAATACAAAAACAATCACCCAATTACAGAACTGGGCTAATTCCTGGGGTGGGAAAATGACCAAAAAAGGAGTTATATTATCAGGGCCACCAGGATGTGGTAAAACTTCAGCCGCAATTGCCTTGGCTAAAGATATGGGGTGGGAACTTATTGAACTAAATGCTTCTGATGCACGTTCCGGAAATGTAATTGAAGGTGTTGCGCTTAGAGCGGGTTTATTTCAGACATTTGGAGTTAATGGCCTCTCAGATAGAAATTTGATATTATTAGACGAAGCGGATAATTTATACGAAAGAGCTCAACAATCTAAAAATAAAACGAAAAATTATAGTGATAGAGGAGGTAAGAAAGCCATTTCTAAAACCTTAGAAATGACAAAACAACCAGTAATAATTACAGTAAATGATTTGTATAATCTCACAAAAGGTACTGGTGCTAAAATTAAGAGATTGGCACTTACTTTGAAATTTCAAAGACCATCTGCGGTTTCAGTTTCCATGGTTCTAAACAAAGTTTGTGAAAAAGAGAATTTGAAGATAGAAGAGGACATAATTAGGGCAATGGCTGAAGCTGCTAAAGGTGACTTAAGAGGGGCAATCAATGATTTACAATCTATTTCTGAAGGTAATAAAGTAATAGATAAAGAAGATTATGACAAATTGGATTCAAGGGACAGGGAAAGTGAAATGTTCGATGCTCTGAATATAATTTTTAACAGTGACAATTATGAAGAGCCTCGGAAGGCTATATTCGATTTACATGAACAACCAAGAGATGTTGCTACATGGATTAGTGACAATATTCCAATAGTATACAAACATCCTAATGATATTGAAAGAGCATATGAAAAAGTTGCATATGCTGATTTACTTTTAGCACGCGTTTCTAAAACACAAAACTATGGACTTTGGGGATATGCTTCTGAAATAATGTCAAGTGGCGTGGCCCTAGCAAAATCCCATCCAACAAGTGGAAGGCGTCTACAATTTCCTTCATGGATTAGGAAAATGGGAGCAAGTCGCTTTCAACGAGCATATCGAAATTCTCTAGCCAAAAAGATTGGTGGAGCCACACATCTATCAATTAAAGAATCTAAAATGGAACAATTAGCAGTCATTTCTGCAGTTTGCAGAGGTGATTTATCTAAAGCTGCTAAAATCACAGGTAAATTGGATTTGAATGAAAATGAATTAGCTATTTTGATGGGAATTGATAAAAAAGATAAACGAATCACTCGAATTATGGAAGAATCACAGCAATTTAGGCAGCAAAGAGAGGTGGTAACCTTAGATTATCGAGCTTTAGATATTGAAGAAAAAGAAGAAAAAGAACCTACAAAAATCACACCGAAAAATGATAGTAAGCAAAAAAGCTTATTCGAATTCTAACGGTAACTTTTGTTGATCTGAAACTCCCAAACGACTTGCAGCAACACCTAAAAGGCGTATTGGTTTTCCAGGTTTCCAATTTTCATAAAGCAATGATTTAGCTACTTTATAGATATCTTGTGATTTATTTATCTCACCAGGGACTGTTCTTTGACGTGTTATTGTTGTGAAATCGGACCAACGTAATTTGATTGTTATTGTACGTGCTGAACGTCCCATTTGGCCAATACTTTCGGATACTTCTTTACATAATTCTTGTAATGCAAATTCAATCTTATCTGCATCTTTGATATCTACATCAAAAGTAGTCTCAGTTCCTTGTTGCTTAGCTACCCAAGGAGAAGGATCAACGGGTCGATTATCAATTCCCTTTGATTTATTTTTTAAATTTACCGAATATTGACCAAAGACTGGCAATAATTTCTGAATATCTATAGAAACTAAATCCGAACATATTTGGATACCTAACCCATTCAAAATAGAGGCTGTTTTAGGTCCAATACCATATATCTTGCGGATTTCTAAAGGCGCTAAAAACTTTGATTCACGACCCGGTTCAACTATAGTAAAACCCTCTGGTTTATCGAAATCAGAAGCTATTTTGGCTACTAATTTTGATGTAGCCAGACCTGCTGAAGATGGTAAATTTGTTTCCGTTTTTATTCTTTTCAAAATAGTTTGAACTAAAGCAGCCGGATTTTTCTGAAGAGATAAATCTACAAAAGCTTCATCGACACTCATTCTTTCAATTATACCATATCTAGACAAAATTTCCATAACTTTAGCCGAAGAAGAACGAATTAAAGGTCTATTGGATGAAACTAATTTTAGATTAGGACATAATTTGAGAGCCTTGCTAGAGGCCATAGCCGAACGCACTCCTTTCTCACGAGCCTCGTAAGAAGCTGAAGCAATGACTCCTCTTTGGCCTGGTTTACCTCCGACTGCTAAAGGAATACCATAATCTTCAGGGTGTTCTAGAATATGTACGTTCACGAAGAATGCATCCATATCCAGATGCAAAATTGCACGAGGCCATACTATTCTCTTCACAGACCTGTAACGAAGGGGTGAAATAAATTTAACAAGACTCAAAAAGACTCGTAAGTTATATAGCAGTAGAGCTGTGCAATACTATGATGCAAAATGATGACGTTGGTGCGCCTGCTGGATTTTGGATAAGATTTCTAGCTGGTCTTTTAGATTCTATACCTGTAATTGGTATTCAATTCGGTTTAATGATGATTGGGGCGCCTATGTATTTACCTCTCTTATTCGCATTATTTTACTACATTTACTTCCCTACTTCAGACATGATGGGAACGCCAGCTAAAGCTCTTCTTGGCCTTAAAATAACTGATGATCACGGTAATAAGATAAGTATTGGAACTTCAATTCTTCGCTATATCGGATATATGATTTCAGGATTTATACTTCTTATTGGACTCATAATGGTTGGTTTCACTGAGAACAAAAGAGGCCTTCATGACATGATAGCTAGTACACGAGTAACTTACAAATAAACCTAAAAAAAACCGGCCAATATACTTAAGCAGGTATTATCTTTAAGCCCCTATCTCTAAGGAAATAATGGATATTGATCCTTGGGCCAGTAAAGGTGTTAAAAATTACAAAGAGATTTGTGATAAGTTTGGTCTTGATATGATAGATCACACTAAACTGCCAAATCCAACTCACTTACACAGAAGAGGGATAATTTTTGCACACCGTGATTTAGATAATGTTCTTAATGCAAGAAAAGCTGGTAGAAGCTTTGGTGTTTTATCTGGATTAATGCCATCTGGACAAATACATTTAGGACACAAAATGGTCATTGACCAAGCTAAATGGTTTCAAGAACTTGGAGGGGATGTTACCATTACTGTAGCTGACTTAGAAGCTCACGCCACAAGAGGGTTAAGCCTTGAAAAATGTAGAAAATATGCAATTGAAGAATATATTTCCAATTATGCTGGAATGGGATTAGATCCTGATAGAACCTCAATATATTTTCAATCTGAAAGACCTATTGTTCAAAAAATGGGTTTTACTTTAGGTACAAAAACTAATCTATCTGAGATGGAAGCAATTTATGGTTTTTCAGGTAAGACCAGTTTAGCCCATGTACAATCACCACTAGTTCAAGCTGGCGACATTGTACACCCTCAATTAGATGAATATGGTGGATTAAGACCGATAGTAGTTCCTGTAGGTATAGACCAAGATCCACATATTAGATTAACAAGAGGAATGGTGTCGAAAACTAATTGGTTTAATGTAAATCAAAATAAAGATGGCAATTTGACGGTCGGTTTGTCAATTCAAGACAATAATCAAGAAATCATGGGGATGAGAAACGACGGAGGTGTTGATAGAAACCAGAGAAAGATGATTGTCGATAAAGCCGTTAGTGCAATTAACAAAGCTGGTTTTAATCAAATTAATTCAAATCCAAAGCATGGTACGATTGATATTAAAGATGCTACAACTAAAAATCAGAATGAAATCCAATATCAATTATTAACTCTTGAAAGACAATTAGGAGGTATGGGATTAATGCAACCATCTTCGACATATCATCAATTTGCAGTGGGTATGACTGGAGGTAAAATGAGCTCAAGTCAACCTGAAACTACAATGTTCTTAAATGATTCAATGAAAGATATTGAAAAGAAGATTAAATCATCCTTTTCAGGTGGTCAAGCCACTGTTGAAGAACACCGTGCAAAGGGAGGAAATCCTGATGTTGATGTTGCATATCAATATCTTCGCTATTTCTTTGAAGAAGATGATAGTAAATTAGAAAAAATTAGGGAAGACTATGTTTCTGGAAAACTTCTTACCGGTGAAATCAAAGCAATGTGTATTGAAAAAGCATCAGAATGGATGAAAAATCACCACGAATTAAAAGACCAAAATCAGCATTTGATCAAAGATTTTCTAAACTAGAAATATTAGCAATCTCACGGTCTAATATTGCCGGCATTGTTTGAATTAATAAATTCTGCATTTGTTGAATAGAAATATCATAATCAAACTTTGATAATGAAGTATGTTTTCCAATAGGTAAACCACAACCTTCTACTGATTCAATTCTATTATCGGGTGTATTCAAATTTATATCAAAACCATGCCTTGAAACCCATTTACTAAATGCTAGTCCAATACTTGCAATTTTGTAGCCGTTAAACCAAACTCCTTGCATTGCATCGTTACGAACTCCAGCAATATTAACTAATGATAGTGAAGATAAAATCCAGTCTTCAATTTTTGTTATTACTGTTCGAACTGATTCTTCTTTCCATTTGAATATAGGATAACCAACCAGCTGTCCAGGCCCATGCCAAGTCAAACCACCACCTCTATCAACATTAGATGAAGCAAAACCTTCCGGTGCTTGAATATTGTCAAGCATTCCTCTTCTACCAACAGTTACAATTTCGGGATGTTCTACAAAAATCAAAGTATCTCGAATTTCATCTTTAATTCTTTTTTCTTGAAGTTGAACCATCAACTGGTCAATTTCACCGTGTGATGAATTACCAGCTTGAATTACATCGGTTAAAATCACTTTGAAATATGGATTGCATGACCCAATCCAGCAAGTGCAGATTCAGCAAAAGCTTCAGTTAAAGTAGGATGTACATGAATAGTGCCGGCAATATCATCTAAACGAGCACCCATCTCTATTGCAAGTGCAAATTCTCCCGATAGTTCTGAAACATGTGAACCAACTGCATGTATGCCTACTATCACTTGATTATCGGCTCTAGCTGTAATTCTTACAAAACCACCATCTGAACCTGCATTCATAGCTAATGCTCTTCCACTAGCTGCAAAAGGAAATTTACCAATTATAGTCTCTATCCCTTCATCCTTAGCTTCATCTGGCGTCAAACCAACACCTACTATTTCAGGATCTGTAAAACAAACTGCTGCAATCGAAACAGGATCAAAGGCTCTTCTGTGGCCTGCAATTATTTCAGCCACTATTTCCCCTTGAGCTGATGCTTTATGAGCTAACATAGGTTCACCCACTATATCGCCAATGGCCCATACATTCTTCATTGATGTACGGCATTGATTATCTACTTTAACAAAAGGACCTTCCATATCTACAGCCATTTTCTCTAAGCCCCAACCTTGTGTATTGGGTTTACGACCGACTGTAACAAGAACCTTATCTGCCTTAATTTTCTGATTTTTACCTGAGGAATCTGTGTAATCCACAGTTGTAATTTTCCCTTTAGTAATTGCACCCTTAGCCTTGGCACCCAAATTAACTGTGACTTTATGCTTACGAAGCCACATTGTGACAGGACGCGTCATCTCTGAATCATATATTGGTAAAATTTGATCTAATGCCTCAATAAAAATGACTTCGGAACCTAATTTTCTGTAAGCGATACCTAATTCGAGCCCAATATAACCGGCTCCAATTACAACTAATTTCTTAGGAACCTCATTTAGCTCAAGAGCTTCAGTAGATGAAATAACATTATTATCAAAAGGCATGAAAGGCAACTCAATGGATTGAGAACCATTTGCCAAAATTACATGTTCGGCATTGATAATCCACTCTTTTTCACCGCCACTAACTTCACATGTCTTTGCATTACGAAATTTAGCCCAACCTGAAACTAATTCAACCTTAGCTGCTTTTAGTAATCCTTCTACACCTTTATTCAATTTAGTAACTATAGATTCTTTCCAAGCTACCATTTCTTTCATATTTACTTTAGGTTTTCCAGAAACACTAATACCCATGTTTCCAGTTTCTGAATGTTTTTCTAATTCTTCAAAAGAAGAAGCTGCATGGATAATTGCCTTAGAAGGAATACAACCTCTAATCAAACAGGTCCCTCCAACTTTAGAACCTTCAACAATTACTGTATCTAAACCAAGTTGCCCAGCTCGAATAGCTGCAACATAGCCACCAGGGCCAGCCCCTACAACTAATACTTTACAATTACGTATTTCTGCCATAATAAATTCACATAAATATTTTAGCTGGATATTCAAGCATTGATTTCAATTCTTGAATTAATAGTGCACCATCGTAACCATCTACTATACGATGATCGAAAGAAGAGGTAACATTCATCATTTTACGAATAATAACTTTGCCATCTCTAACTACGGCACGATCTCTTGCTGCATGAATACTAACTATAGATACTTCGGGATGATTAATTATTGGAGTAGCTCCCAAACCACCCATTACACCTAAACTAGTTATTGTAATTGTAGATCCAGTTAATTCATCAATTGTGGCTGTTTTTTCACGAGCTGAAGAGGTTACTCTCATAAGCTCATTTGCAGTTTCCCAAACATCTCGAGATTCTGCATGTTTAATTACTGGAACCATAAGGCCGTCGTCAGTTTGTGTGGAAATTCCAATATGGACTGCTTCATGTCTAAAAACAATGCCTTTTTCTTCATCATAAATTGCATTACACTGTGGAAACTTCCTTACAGCTTTGATTAAACCTTGAATAATAAATGGAAGATATGTTAATTTTGGTTGGTTCTCAGATCGTGTAGCATTCAAGTGTTGACGTAAACTTTCTAGTTCCGTAACGTCAACTTCTTCAAAGTAAGAAAAGTGAGCTGCACTGCGCTTACTAATTGACATTTTTTCAGCAATCTTGCGACGTAATCCAATAACTGGAACTTCTTCGACTCCAGTCATCTTTACTCCGGATTGAACTGCAGCCAATCTTCCACCTCCGGAAATAAACGAATCAAAATCATCATGAGAAATACGACCTGCAGGACCAGTTCCTGGAACTTGTGCTAAATCTACTCCTGCTTCTCTAGCTCTTCTACGAACTGCAGGTGATGCAAGTGGTTTGGTTCCTGAAGATTGTACTGGTGCTGAAACTGGAGGTGCCGGCCTTGACACTGGTTGTGCTACAGGTGTTGGTTGTGCTACAGGTGTTGGTTCTGGCGTAGGTTCGGGCGCTGGTTCTGGCACTGGTTCGGGAGTACCGTCACCCTCTACTTCAAACACAATTAACTCAGCTCCAACTGGAATCATATCTCCAGGCGTTCCTGTTGTAGAGACTACCTTACCATTCACTGTAGATGGAATTGAAACTGTAGCCTTATCAGTCATAATTTCTACTAAAGGTTCATCTTCCTTTACAGTGTCTCCAGGTTTAACATTCCATTTTACAATTTCACCCTCAACAACTCCTTCGCCGACATCCGGCAGCTTGAATACGTGTTTTGCCATTTTAGATCTCCATTACTTTCTTCATTGCCTCTATAACTCTTTGCTGACTAGGAAAATAATACCATTCCAAAGAATGTGGAAATGGTGTATCCCATCCAGTAACGCGCACAATTGGCGCTTCTAAGTGATAGAAACATGACTCTTGAATTTGTGCAGATAATTCACCACCAAAACCGCCGGTTCGAGGTGCTTCATGCACAATAACACACCTTCCCGTCTTCTTAACTGATTCTATAATAGTATCAATGTCTAGAGGAACTAAACTTCGTAAGTCAATAATCTCTGCATCTATACCACTAGAAATTACCGCTTCACGAGCGACATGAACCATGGTTCCATAAGTCAATACAGTTACTTTACTTCCCGCCCTCTCAATCGAAGCTTGACCAAGTGGTATTGAATAATACTCTTCAGGGACCTCTCCTTTAGGATGAGTATCCCACTTCAATGCGGCTTTCTTATGATCTCCATCAAAAGGACCATTGTACAATCTCTTTGGTTCAAAGAAAATCACTGGATCGTCATCTTCTATTGCTGTAATTAAAAGACCCTTAGTATCATAAGGATTCGAAGGCATAACTACCTTCAATCCAGGAGTATGAGTGAAATATGCTTCTGGGCTTTGCGAATGATAATGTCCACCTCTTATTCCACCACCACTTGGAGTTCTAACAGTTACAGGAGCCCAATACTCGCCACCGCTTCGATATCTCAACTTTGCAAGTTCATTAGTTATCTGATCAAATGCAGGAAAAAT
>Ga0115000_10000200_pt1 | contig 55469 bp, 40 predicted proteins | sample ArcticOcean_MG_C_6_FD_89690 | JGI IMG/M metagenome (GOLD analysis project Ga0115000, IMG submission 89690) | Marine microbial communities from western Arctic Ocean - ArcticOcean_MG_CB8_128 | ecosystem: Environmental > Aquatic > Marine > Oceanic | place: Arctic Ocean: Canada Basin | collected... | reverse complement strand
TGGGCAGAGTGTGGATATTTGGGAGGCTGCTAGAACTGGAAACATAGAAGCCGTCAAACAGCACTTGGCTGCTGGTACAGATGTGAATGCGAAGACTGGCTTTCGATGGACTCCTTTGCATTAGGCGGTTCGTGAAGGACACAAGGAAATTACTGACCTGTTGCTTACCAACGGAGCGGAGGTGAATGCGAAGAATGATGAGGGCGGAACACCGCTGGATTGGGCCGAATGTTGTGCCGACAAAAAAGAAACCGCCGACCTCCTCCTCAAACACGTCGGCAAGACGGGTGAAGAATTGAAAGCTGAAGGGAAGTAGGCCAGTCAACCTCTACGGCAAAAGCTAAAACACCTTGAAAAACGGCTACTCGACCACGAGTATCCAGTCTCTTACAGGCTTAAGAGATAAAATGATAAACGTAATAGCATCCATTTCAGTAAAAGCTTCCGAACGCGATGCCTTCATTGAAATATTCAAGACGAATGTTCCCAAGGTGCTGGAGGAAGAGGGGTGTGTGGAATATTCCGCCACGGTGGACTTCCAAACCGACATTCCCATCCAGGAAACAAATGCAAACGTCGTAACGGTTATTGAGAAATGGGAATCGTTACCTCACCTTGAAGCTCATTTCACTGCGCCGCATATGCTGGAGTACAAATCCAAGGTAGAAGGCATGGTGGAAGACGTCTCCCTGAAAGTTCTGGAAGGTGCCTAGGATTAGAAAGTCAATTAAACCAACCCGCTCCACCACCTAAACGCCGAGTGAAACATCTACTATTCCCAACAATCGCAACTGCAACTGTGGTTTTGGTGGGAGGAAAAAGAAATCTACCGAACTCCTCCTCAAACACGGGGGTAAGACGGGTGAAGAATTGAAAGCTGAAGGCAAATGACAAGAACATCTTTTATTGCACTCCCAATGATCTTGTTGGTTTTTGTGCTTTCCGCTGTCAAACCAGTTCAAGGAGAATTCAAAACAACAACTATCACGGAAAAGATATCTGGCAAAAAAATTACCTTTGATATTTATGTTCCTGAAAATTATCGAAAGAAGGGGGTTGGGTATCCAGTCATCTACAGTCTGCATGGTCGAGGTGGTTTCTACCAAAATGGAGGTGCATTTCATCCGCCTATAAAGAAGGCAATAGCTGATGGTGTTTTGCCTCCGGTCATCGCGGTCTACCCCGACGGCACAAAGAATAGCTGGTATGCCGACTCCAAGGACCGAACTATTTTAATCGAAACACACATTATCCGTGAAATCATACCTTGGATAGATACTAACTATAACACCAAGTCATCCAGGGGGTTTCGTGTAATCCAAGGCTTTTCCATGGGCGGATATGGAGCGTCACTCTTAGCCGTAAAGTTCCCCGAATTATTCAGTGTATGCATTAACTATGATGGAGGCATGTGGAATTGGGAAGATATGATTAGTAAGAGCAGAAAATGGCAACCGGTGGCTCCCCTCTTATTCGACAACGATAAGATATATTATGAGAGCAATTCCTTTCCCTGGAAGTTTGCAGATATCAACAAAGACAAGATAAAGGGCAGTCTTCAATTCCGAATATTGGTTGGTTCGTTGGGTTTAAGACTTCAGAAATGGCAAAACCATCTGAACTCGCTTGGAATTGAGATGGATTATGTCGACACCGTGTGCAGGCACGATCTCAAATGTCTCCACGAAAAAGCCGGTGATGGAAGCTTTCAATTAATGGCTGAACAATTTGCCAAGGCTATGGCTTCCAAAGCCAAGACGAGCGAAGAATTAAAAGCTGAAGGAAAATGAAACATCTCCTACTAAGAACAATCGCAGCTGTGGTTTTGATCAGCTCTGGAAAGTTCCAGCAGTCGCCTGCGGCTGTGCTGGACTCAGCCGAAGAACTCTTTGCGCTCGATAATTTCCTCGAAGTCAAAATACAAATTAACCCTCTGTTATGGGATCGGTTGCGTTATCAGTACCGCGACATCACCAAGGAGCGTAAACCCGGCGAAGCATTTAAATCCAACTACGCCTACTTTTCGGCACGGGTATCCATCAATGGTGAAGATCTTGGCGAGGTGGGTCTCCGAAAAAAGGGCCTCATCGGATCAAGCTCTACTCAGCGTCCGTCTCTGAAAATTAAATTCAATCACAGTAAAAAAAAGCGTAAATATCTTGGGCTCGAGCGGCTCACGCTAAATAACAACATTCAAGATCCGTCCCTTGTAAAGCAATACCTTTCCTACAAACTGTTTCGCAAAGCAGGTCTAGCAGCACCGCGTTGCAACTTTGCGCGTGTGCATGTAAACGGCCAATATCTTGGCGTATATACGAACGTCGAGTCGATCCGTAAATCATTCCTAAAGCGCGCATTCAATGACAGCGATGGAGACCTGTACGAAGGCATGATCAATGACTTTCGTGAGGGCATGTACGAAACGTTTGAGATCAAGGATGGTGCTGGTAAAAAAATGAAATCGATCGCCCGGGCCGTTAAAGCCTTGTCGAAAGAAGGAGATGATCAGTTAAATGAGATTGGTCAAGCTATCGACATTGATCAGTTTATCAACTTCTGGGTTCTTGAAATTATCACAGGGCATTGGGATGGCTATAACGGTAACCTCAATAATTTTTTCGTCTACAGTAGTTCTGAAGATAAACGTCTGCGCTTTATTCCATGGGGAACCGATGGGACGTGGTCGATGTTTAATCCGTTCATTGGAGCCAAAACGGCGCGAATGACTAACGCTAGTTCCCTATTGGCCCGAACTATCTACTTACAACCAGAAACTCGAAAAACCTACCGTACTGCCCTTGCATATCATTTGAAAAAAACATGGAATGAAGAAGAAATTCTCTCCGATATTAAAGAAATTCACGCAATGTTGGAAAAACATGTGATCGGCTCTACGAAAGGGATGAAAGTGGCTACAAGAAATATACGAGAATACATCAGAACAAACCGTACCACTCTTGAATCCGAACTCGCTGGCCCGGAGCCACAGTGGACTATACCGCTTAAACGAAGCGAGCCCGTTGAAATTGTAGGTGATCTCGAAGCAAACTTTATTCTGCCAGTGACGGAAATGATCCAAGAAGGTGAGAAGCCAAACAACAACATCTCAATAAAAATTTTGAAGGCAAATGGCACAAAATTTGAACTAACGATGCCCGTTGGCCAAGCTGGGTTTCCGCCAAATGCGCGTTGGTTTGATAAACCTCGAATGACTTTGGGTGGCAGGTTCAGGGACACCCCGAACCATCTGCGATTGTTCATGAGCTTCGATCCTGAACGCTTTAGGCATGTCAATCCAATCAAGCTTGATCACTTCAACGGTATGGCTTGGGTAGGTGTGTTTAATGAAGAAACAAAACAGATGACTATCTGCGGGATGCTTGTCGGAGAAATCATTATCGACAAAAAGGATATCAATAATCAAGCGCACTTAAAAGGCTCTATTAATGCCAAGCTGCGACTATGGCGCGTACCGTCAATACTCCGTACGACCTCCTCCGCAAACACCGAGCCAAGAGGGGTGGAGAATTGAAAGCTGAAGGGAAGTAGCTGCCTCACCTCGGCGGCAACAGTTAAAACGGCAGTTGAAAACTGCGCTTAACGGGTTGACTGTCGGTTCACCATGAAATACCTCCTAATCACAACAATCGCAGCCGTGGTCCTGGTGGGGTGCAGGCCGAGTTTAGATATTCACGAAGCTGCTAATACTGGAAACATCGAAGCCGTCAAACAGCACTTGGCTGATGGTGTGGATGTAACGGCTGATGGTGGATTTACTGCTTTGCATTTTGCGGCTAGTGAAGGCCACAAGGAAGTTGTCGAACTTCTTATCGCCACTGGTGCAGATGTGAATGGGACGTCTGATCGTGGCGTTACACCACTAGATGGGGCCATCGATACACACGCCACCCTTGATCGCCAGCCCGAAATTGCCGACCTCCTCCGCAAACACGGCGGCAAGACGGGTGAAGAATTGCAGCCGCCCAGTCAATTGCTCCCAATCCCGGACAATCTCGTGGTCCTGACCTTTGACGACGGCAACAAGTCCGACTTCGCCAACGTCCCCAAGGTCCTCAAGAAGCACGGATTTGGAGCAACCTTCTATGTCACCGAGGGATTGGGCTTTCTCAAGAACCCACAGAACTATCTCTCCTGGGAGCAAATTCGGCAACTCCACGAGATGGGCTATGAGATTGGAAACCACACCCAGCATCACCGCAACGTCAGTCACTTGAAATCAGAGGAGTTAGCGGCATCGCTCGCACACATCGACAAGCGTTGTGCTGAAAACAAAATCACCAAGCCGGTGACTTTCTGCTACCCTGGGTTTCATAACAATCATGCCTCCGTGAAGGTGTTGGAGGAGCATGGTTTTCTTTTTGCCCGACGTGGCGTGGGGCCCGAATACAAAGACCCCGGCAAAGGAGCGAGAGGTCCGGCCTATGATCCCAAAGTCGACGATCCGCTCCTTGTTCCTACCACCGGCTACGCAGGGCCCGATTGGAAAATGAAAGACCTCAAATGGGCGATCGATCAGGCCGAGGACGGAAAGATCACCGTGCTCTGCTTTCACGGCATTCCTGCTATCGAGCATCCCTGGGTCAGTACTGACCTCAAAGATTTCGAAAAGTACATGCAGTATCTCAAGGACGAAGGCTGCACCGTGATTGCCATGCGCGATCTCGCCAAGTATGTTAATCATAATCACCGCCCCAAAAAAGCAGACCCATACCAACCGGTTCGCAAACGTGTCGCGGAAATGAAGAGAAAGGCTGCTAAAAAAGAATAGATCAGATACCAATTCCTTATTCTAAGACCTATTGTTCGATGTTCATAGTTTTGTCACAAGGAAGTCGTCGAACTTCTTATCGCTGACGGCGCGGATGTGAAGGCGAAGGTTGATTATGAAACCCCGCTAGATTTTGCTACTGATCCAGACAACCCGAACGACACCGAAGCAGTCGACCTCCTCCGCAAACACGGCGGCAAGACGGGTGAAGAATTGAAAGCCGCTGCTGCCAAATGAAATACCTCCTACTCACAACAATCGCAGCTGTGGTGCTGGTGGGGTGTGGAGAGTCGCAGCAGTCGGATCCACCCGCAAGAGCGAAACCAGTTGAACCAGTTGCTGAAGTTGCAGCACCAGAACCTCCGGCATCCGAAGTACCTGATCTCTCAATTCACAAAGCTTCCGAAGAAGGAAACATCAAAACCGTCAACCAGCACTTGGCTGATGGCGTGGATGTGAATGCGAGGGATGATTTTGGATTGACTCCTTTGCATGCTGCGGCTCAGGAAGGTCACATGGAAGTCGCCGAACTCCTAATTGCCAAAGGTGCAGATGTGAATGCGAAGGATGGTATTGGCGGCAAAACGACTGCGAGTAAGGGGGAAATCGAAGATGAGTATCTTGTATGAATTTTTGAGCATGAACTAGGGCAGGTGCCTATTCTCCCCTTGCCCTGGCGCATCGCCTCCCCTATTTTTCAAGGAGTTATGAACTCACGCCATTACTTTTCTCCCCCTCCGCTCCGGTCCAAAGGCGACTTCAAGGCCCTCCCGCCAAAAGCAAATTCCTAGCAGTAGTATTATGAAACGTCGCGATATTTTGAAAACCGCTGGCTGCATACTTTTCCTGCCGTCTCTTGAGAGTTTCGGGAAGAATCGATCTGCCCCGGCCGAAGCTGATGTCAAACGGCTTTTCTGTGTTAGCATGGGCTACGGCTTGTTCACCGACGTCCTGCCGCAGACTGATGGTGCGGACTACGCATTCAGCGACCACATGGAGCCTCTTAAAAAACACAGAGACCATTTCACCCTCTATTCGAAAATGAAGTTTGGAGGAAACCATGAAAGCGACCACAGGTGCTTTGTCGGAAACACCACGACGAACCCGGACTCTCTGGACCAACTTGTAGCGGACCACGTTGGACATTTAACCCGCGTCAGAAACGTGGTCACTTTCATCAGCCATGCCCATCACCACATCGTTGCTTCCTGGCGTAAAAGGCTACCCGTTACGCCAATTCAATCGACGAGGGTGCTGTTTGAAACTCTCTTCGCCAGGACTGACAGGAAGACGGAGGAGCGACTACTGGCGAATAAGAAGAGCGTCCTTGACGGTTCCCTTGAGGAGGCGAAATCACTGATGGCACGGGTCTCGGGCCGGGACAAGCAGAGACTGGAAGAGTATTTCGCTGCATTACGTGAATCGGAGCAGGAACTCAACAAATCCATCGAGTGGCTCAGTCGATCTCGCCAGGATGTCGAATTCCCTGTCGCCCCTTCATTTGAGAATGAATTCCTCGCAACCGATGTTGACAAACAAAGATTCCTGACAAACCCACGTCAGATTCAACGCGGTATTGCATTTGACATGATTTACAAGGCTTTCAAGTTCGATGTCACACGCGTGGTCAATTTCTATATGACAGGACTCGACAATGATCATCACATCACGACGCACAACGTACCCAAATCCGAGGAAGCACGCACAAGTCTGACGAAATATGACTCCTCGTTCTTTTCACTGATGGCAAACTTCTACGACAAGCTCTCCAGCACGAGAGTGGAATCAGGAGGCACGCTGATGGATGAAACGATCACCGTCTCCACAGGAAACAACAGCGTGAGCCAGAAAATGGGGCCTCACAACGGGAATGAAATCCCGGTATTCGTTGCGGGCGGAAAATTCGCAAATCACGGCGGCCATATCATTCGCAAAGGCGAGACGACCTGCGATATTTACCTCTCAATACTTCAGCAATTCGGCATCGAACAAGGCCGGTTCGGCAATAGCAAGAAGATCATCGAGTTGTGACATCATATTGAATCACAGAACCACAAAGGTTGCAGCGTTTCTGCTGCTGTTTAACGGTGTCCATGCTTCGTGCAGCATTGCAGATGATCGGATGCAATCACAGCATTTCTTCAATACGTTTTGCGTTTCCTGTCACGGAATGGAAAAGAGTAAGGCTGACCTCCGTCTGGATCAGATTGACGTGCAGCAATGGAACGACCCAAGTCTGTTGAATGATATCTATACGGCAATCGAATCTGGCGAGATGCCGCCAGGAGATGCACCGAAATTTCCAGAACCCAATCAGTTCAAATCATTGCAGAAGGTATTGCGCAATCAACTGCACCTACTCGCAGAAAAGCAGAAACCAGGAATGCTGAAACGGTTGAGTCGAGTCGAGTATCAAAACACGGTAAATGATGTCTTTGGAAGCGACTTCTCACTGCTCGACCGGCTGCCACTTGACAACATCGAAGCTGGCTTTAATAACAACGCCGACAACCTGCACATGTCGGTTTTCGATATGGAGTCGTACTTCAACGTTGCGAACCTCATTGCCGAAAGTGTTGTCAGCGACAAACCTGCTCCACGCGTCGTTGTCTACTCAACGAAAGACACAGACATTGATACGCACAGCCACAAGGACAATACCAATGGGTTTGCCCCGTCGATGTCCCTGGCTTCACGACCCCTGGTTTTTGCGACTCAGTCCATCCAAATAAAAATCAATCCATCGGTCAAAACGAGTGGTGTTTATCGGATTGTTCCAAAGGGGTTCTATATCCAGGCCAAGTTTGTTGCAGGAAGCCGGTTTGAAGAAAGATTGCCTGCCGTCACGGACATTTCAGAGATTAATTCCACCGATACGCCGCCAACCGACCACTCGATGAGCTACTTCCTTCGTAAAAACTCTGGAGTAGGACAAAGCATTGTTACTGTGATTCCCAAAAATGCTGCTTGGAAAGACTTCAATCCCAGCATCGGGTTCACGACGCAACTATCGTCCGATGACACGATCGTTCTTAGATGTAATTCGGTCAAAGGGGGGGGGGCTCAGCGGATGTTCTGTATTGAGACGGCGACCATTACGGGACCAGTGTACGAGTCATGGCCACCAGATACTTACTTTTATAAGACCTACTGCAAAGACATAGATGCATCTGCTGGCTATGAGGCATGCCTGGCCATTTTGAAGAGGCTTGCACTGAAACTGTTTCGCGGTCCAGCATCTGACGCTGAGATGCAGCAATTCTATAAGCATGCCATGAAAGCGTTTGCCCAAGACCGAAGCATTTTTTCAGGTCTGCAGGCAGGCATTCGCGGAATGTTATGTTCCCCGAAGTTCCTGTTTAAGCAGGAAGGCGAATTAGGGCCTTTGGATAATTACGCGATCGCTGCACGTATGTCGTATTTCTTGTGGAATTCCTTGCCCGACGAGATGCTCTTCGAACTGGCGAGACAGGGAAAGCTGAAGGACCCCAAAGTCCGTCGTGAGCAGACGCTCCGAATGTTACAGGCCGCAAGAACTGATCGCTTCGTCAGAGACTATGTTTATCAATGGCTCGATCTTGAAAAACTCAAGATCATCGAACCAGACCTAAGCATTTTCACTGTTGATGAATTTGACCTTGTCCGCGATCAGATCAAAGAAGAACCGGTTGAGTTCTTCAAGGAAGTACTGTCGAGCAATTTGAGCTTGGTGAATTTTATTGACTCTGATTTCGTGATGATCACGCAGGAGCTCAACTACATCTATCGGATCGAAGGACATCCAGTCGCGACACCTAGAAAAAGACCTGGGGCAAGTAAAATATCACCGAAAGATTACAGGCCTAAAGAGATCACATCAGAGTTCTCTAAAGTAATGCTGGGCGAAAAAGACCGATATCGCGGAGGCCTACTTTCACAGGCAGGTTTCATGTTAATGACGACCAACAACGGGGAATATACCAACCCGTTTTATCGCGGAGCCTGGGTGTTAAAGAGTTTTTACGGAGATCAACTGGAGACACCGGAGGACCTTGAGATCTCAGCACTCAGCCCCCCTACGAAAACGGAGACTATCAAAGAAACGATCGATGCACATCGAGCGGATGCCAGTTGTAATATCTGTCACAAGAAGATGGATCCCCTTGGAATCGCTCTGGAGAACTTCGACGTAATAGGACGCTGGCGGGACCAATACACTGACGTGAGCAACTATGCCCCAAAGGGCAATAAGAAGGGTGGACGTTTTCCAGTGGATGCGAGAACTGTTCATATAGACGGCCGAGCCTTCGAAGGTCCCCAAGGTCTGAAGACAATTCTGATGGAAGACAAAGAGAGGTTTTCCAAAGCGTTCGTGGAGAACATGTTGTCCTATGCAATGGCTCGTGAGCTCAACTTTCTCGACCGTGAGCATATTGAACAGCTCTACGAGCAGTCCGCTAATACGAACTTCAGGCTGCGAGACATTTTGTTGGAGATCGTGTCGTCAGACTACTTTACCAGACGATAGCAATGATCCATCAGAACAACCCCCTTTCACACCCCCTCCGCTCCGGTCCAAAGGGGGCTTCAAGGCCCTCCCGCCGGCAAGACGGGTGAAGAATTGAAAGCCATTCTGAAATGAAACACCTCCTAATCACAACAATCGCAGTCGTAGTGCTGGTGGGGTGTGGGCAGTCACAGCAGTCGGGAGCTTAAGCAATCACAGTTAAAAGAGACATGAAAAATTGAAATCTCCCCCCACCATACTTGCAGCCCTGTTTCTAGCTGCATCATTAGCCCCTTGCTATCCTGATGGTCCAGGCTTGATTATCACCGAATTTTTGGCTGCAAACAACTCAGGTCTAATCGACGAAGACGAAGATTCAAGTGACTGGATTGAAATTCACAATACAAGCCAAGAACCTATATCCCTTGAGGGTTGGCATCTTACCGATGAACGAGATAACTTGGCAAAGTGGCAATTCCCAAATATTACGGTTGAATCGCTGGGGTATGTTCTAGTTTTTGCTTCAGGCAAAAATCGCTCGAATCCGAAGACTGAGTTGCACACTAATTTTAAGTTGAACCGCAATGGGGATTACCTGGCATTTGTTCAACCGGATAAGAAAACCATAGCCACAGAATTCTTACCCCAATACCCCGCGCAAATAAATGACGTCTCATACGGTCAAAGCATGGACCTGGAAATCCATCCTTATTTGACTGCAGAATCAAAAGGCAAAATGCATTTTCGCACCAGCGCTCTAGCGGCATCCCACTGGATTCAACCTGGTTTTGAGGATGAAAATTGGGAAGCCGCCACAACGGCGGTTGGCTACATCAAAAAGGACCATTCGGTTCCTATCGCCTCCCTTGTTCCAACGGATGACATCACTAAACCAGGAGATGATATAATTCCAACATCGACAAGATCTCCCGTAGGCGAGACGGTGAAAAATGCCATCGATAATGATGTAAAGACCAAATATCTTAACTTTGACAAGCTAAACTCCGGCATGACATTAGAACCGGAGAGTGAACAGTCGGTAGTCACCGGCTTGCTCCTTACATCGGCCAATGACGCTCCCCAACGTGATCCAGCCAGTTTTGTATTATACGGGTCAAATAACGGCATCGGTTTTTCGGTAATTGCGAAGGATAAAATTGATGCTTTCCCGGATCGATTCAGCTCCCAGGAGATTCATTTTCCAAATGATCAAACCTTCCGTCTTTACAGGCTTATTTTCCCAACAATAAGAAACGCTGGTTCTGCCGTGGCCATGCAAATTGCCGAGGTGCAATTCATGGGCAAGGCAGATCACCTTGTGAAGGATTCTACATTGGCGGATGTAACCCATTCAAGTGACCTGATTATCCCCACCTCCCATCGTTCCCCTTCCAACGAAACTGTCGAGAATGCAATCGACAACAATCCAAAAACAAAATACCTAAACTTTGACAAAGTGAACACCGGTTTGACCATCACAACGACCGAAGGAGTGGTGACCGGTTTGGCACTGACATCGGCCAATGACGCGCCTGATCGGGATCCAGCAAACTTTGTACTGTCGGGGTCAAATGATGATGGAGTAACGTTTACCAAGATCGCATCAGGAAATGTTCCTGAATTCCAGGAGAGGTTCGATCGGCAGACGGTAAGCTTCGACAATGATGTGGCCTACAAGACATATGAACTGATCTTTCCGATGACCGTGGGACCGAGCGGTTGTTGTATGCAAATTTCAGAAGTGGAATTTTTGGGAGTTTCCGGCCCCTCCTCATCAGACTTTGAGGACCTGATTTTAACGAACGTCGAAACCGATATGTATGGTCGAACCGCAATCCTCGACCTGCGGTTTCCCTTCACTGTGAAAGCTGGGGATCCCTCGGACTATCTGAGTTTGAATGTTCGATACAGTGGCGGTTTTCTGGCCTACCTTAACGGTGTCCTGGTTGCCCAATCAAATGCACCGGAAAATCCGGATTTCCCTTCAAAAAATATTTTGAAAAGGCCACGGAAAGACGTCCTAGCATGGGAGAGCTTTGGCATAAATGCCAAGCAAATCAGAAAAGGCAGGAATCTTCTTGCCATTCGAGCCCTCAATGATAGCGCTGATAGTTTGGAGTTTCTATTTCAAGCCCAGCTAGAAAACACGAGGGAAAGCCTGGGCACTACCAGCTATTTCAGTTCACCAACACCTGGTTGCCAAAACGGAGAACCCAGCCCAGGATTGGTTGCAACCCCGGAGGCCGACCATGAACACGGTTTCTACGAAACGCCTTTCAAACTCGCACTGTCATCGATTACTGAGGGAGCATCCATTCGTTACACAACGGACGGGAGCAATCCCACTTTGGCTACAGGAGAAACATACACCGCCCCAATTCCGATCGACCACACAACTATCCTAAGGTCAACTGCCTTCCACAAAAATTGGCTGCCATCAAGAACCCTGACCCAGACCTATGTATTTCCCGAGGACACAATCAGGCAGACTTCCATTAGCGCTAAGAATTCCGGATTTCCCAAACGATGGGATAATCAAACCGCTGATTATGACCTGGATCAGCGTGTCACAGGACTGAATGGAAAGGACCGTTATAGAGGTAAATACACACGCAGGCTCAAAGAGAGCCTTCAATCTTTACCCTCGATATCCATCGTGATGGATATTGGGGATTTGTTTGGCCCTCGAGGTATTTATTCAAACCCGGAAAGGCGCGGGGCCACTTGGGAACGGCCTGCCTCTGTGGAAATGATTCATCCCGATAAATCTCAAGGATTTCAAGAAAACGTCGGCATTCGAATTCAGGGGGGAGCCTTCCGGGAGATGCAGTCAAGGCTCTTGACTTTGAAAAAATCTTTCCGACTTATTTTCAGGATCAAATATGGTGCCTCCCAACTGGATTATCCGTTGTTCGGACCAGAGGTTGAGAGTGGATTTAACAACATAGTTTTGAGGGCTAACGGCAATGATGCCTGGACATATGGTGGAACCAAAGCTCTATACATTCGCGATACATTCGCAATGAAAACTGCCCGGGACATGGGCATGGCAGCACCCAACTCGACCTTTGTTCACCTTTACCTAAACGGCCTCTATTGGGGGCTATACAACCCGGTCGAACGCCCGGATGCCGGTTTCTCGGAAAAATATCACGGAGGTAAAAAAGAGGATTGGGACGCGCTTAATCAAGATTCCGCACCGGATGGCAACCGTGACGCCTGGAACCGGATGCTGAATATCCTCAATGGGAATTCATCCAGCAATGAGGTTTATCAGCGTTTGCAGGGCAACAACCTCGACGGCACCGCTAATCCCCAATTTGAAAGCCTTCTGAACATGGAAAATATGATCGACTACATGATCCTTAATTTCTATGTGGGGAATGGTGATTGGCCCGGGCGCAATCACTGGGTTGGGAGAAATCGCAATAATGGCGACGGATTTTATTTTTACCCGTGGGATACCGAGACTGCTCTGGGACTAGGTTCCGGTCTGGGGACCAATCGCCTGAATGCCAGTGGTGCCGTTGCAAGCCCCTACGCGGCATTGCGTAACAACGCGGCTTTTCGCCTATTGTTCGCCGACAGGATCCATCGTCATTTTTTTCGTGGCGGTGCTCTTTACGTCAATCCGGATAGCCCCCAATGGAATCCAGCCAGGCCTGAAAGCAACCGTCCCGCGACAAGGTTCGCTAAACTGGTCGATCAGGTGAAGGATGCCATGATTGGTGAATCGACACGTTGGGGTGACCAGTTAAAGAACTCGCCGTTCACACCCGACGAACACTGGAAACCTGAGAAGGATGATTTGTTGAAAAATTATTTTCCCAATCGCTCCAGAATCGTGCTTGGGCAGTTTCAAAAGGCCGGCCTTTACCCCAGCGTGAAAGCCCCTGTGTTGAATCTTACTGGCGGGACTGAAGACGGGTTTCAACTCAAAATTAATGCTCCAAAGGGGAATGTTTTCTTTACCTTTGACGGGAACGACCCCCGAGGCCCAACCGGGAAAAAATATGATGGTCCCGTTGTTTTGAACAACCTGACCACCGTGAAGGCAAGAACACTTTATAACTCGAAGTGGAGTGCACTTGCCGAAGCAACCTTACTCTCCGGAAATCCCACCCTGCTCATCACAGAGTTGCACTATCACCCGGCTCAACCCTCAAGTGATGAAATAAAGGCCGGCTTCAACAATGCGAATGATTTTGAATTTATGGAGATCCATAATGCGGGAATGTCCACCATTGACCTGCATGGCGTTAGGTTCACAGATGGGATTCAGTTTGGTTTCACGACATCGCCAATCAAGAAGATTCTCGGCGGTCATTTTTTTTTACTGGTAAAAAACCGCAAAGCTTTTGAGAAACGTTACGGTTCCGGATTGCCGATTGCCGGTGAGTATTCAGGACAACTAGCCAATAATGGAGAACGGATTGAAGCGGTTAACGGTTCAGGCGATACAATCCTCGAACTGAACTACGGAACAAAAGATCCCTGGCCTGAAGAAGCGGATGGTCGAGGGAGTTCAATGGAAATTATCGATTCGAATAATACTTTCAGTCGACCGGAAAATTGGAGAACAAGTCTTCATCAAGGAGGATCCCCGGGGCATCCTGGAAACATAAATCAAATCATCATTAAAAGGCTGGATATAAAAAAAAAGGTGAACTGAACCTGGTATTCTCTGCCCCAGTTGGAGGGGGGTACACGGTTTTATACAGGGAATCTCTATCCAAGGGGGATTGGAGCCCGTTAAGAAAAGTTCAAACGACTTCATTAACCAAAAAGGAGATTGAAGTCCAAGTTGGCATACCAAATGAAACAGAAACCTGTTTCTTTAAAATTATATCAGAAGAAAATTGATTCCGGCTAATTAACTTGTCGTTCAAATATTTAGAGGGAAAACGAGAGCAGAATTACAAATCAGGGAACCCAAATGAAGACCATCACCGTAGTGACCTCAGTTATACTATTGGCTAGCTTCTGCTGTTGGAAGAGGTCGCAAGGAGGTCGTCGAACTATTAATTGTCGTAGGTGTTGATTTGAACACGATGAGTGATTTTCATAAAACACCGCTAGATTATGCCAAAGTAGAATCTTGGGCGCACTCCGAAGTCAAAGCCGTGAAGAGGCAAACCGCCGACCTCCTCCGCAAACACGGCGACAAGACGGGTGAAGAATTGAAAGCTGAAGGCAAATGAAACACCTGGTCTAGCTATGCTCGATAAGAACTACATCGGAGCCAAGATTAAGAATTTGCCGTAGTGGAGTTCGGTCGCCGCTAATCTCCCCCTCGGCCACTCGCATCGGATGGCTGTTCGCCCTTACCCGACATGGCGTAGTCCAGCGAGAAGTTGCTTTTGGGGCGTACGAGAAATTCATCGAGCACGGGTGAATAGGACTGAACTTCAATCGAGTTCTTGTCAGGATGGAACGTCATGATGCGCAGGAAACCGCTTCCGGCCTTGATCTTAGGTATATCCCAATACCAATAGTCCGCCTGAGCTTGGTGCACCTTATTTCCATGTTTGCCCTGACTAGTCAACAGATTTTCCAGGGCATGCCCTGAAAGGATCAGGAAGATGTTCTCGTGTTGACTGACAAACTTCTCCCAAATTGATTTTCCGGAGTTCCCCTTGACCCCATAGTGGTCAGCACCCGACAGTTGCCCCTTTTTGCTTGTGAGATAGCTGTGTGTCACAACGATGGTCCGACAATCGGGATGCGCGGCAACAACCTTATTCGCCCAGGCAAGAGTTTGGTCACGAGGTTTGAATTCCAGCGTGAGAATCAGAAACTTCATCCCGCCAGCTTTTAGAAACAGGTAGTAGTTTTCGATCTGTCCTTTTTCATAAAAGTGCAGGCTTTTTTTCTTGCCGAAATGAGGGTTATACAAAGGGTTATTCGTAAAACGTGACGGAGGGAAATAGGAACCAAAACGGCTTATGCGCGAATGGCTGGTCTCTCGGTGTTTTAACGAGTAACCCATGTCATGATTCCCTGAACACAAGATGTAGGGGACATGGTTGTCAATCGTCTTGAAAGCCGTATCAGCGATCTTCCATTCTTCATCGTGTTGTGTTTGGGTAATGTCTCCCACATGGACCGCCATGACGATATTCCTCTTCTGCTTGTTCTCCTTAATCCACTCGGTCTGTTTAAAGAAGCAGGAGCGCTGATCACCAATACTCGGCCAGTGCTTCTGTGTCTCCTTATGCCGGACATCAGCGTAGCCTTGCGTATCCGGCAAAACGATCAAAGTAAAGAACCCAGGATCCTGTTGGGATTCCTGCTCAACACAATTGGCCGGCTCTTCTGCAGCTATTGTGCCGGCGAAGAGAAGAAGAAGAAAAGGGGCAACAATAGTTTTCATGACCCGCATTCCCCTACAAGAAATCCGCGTATGTTTCGTGGTACGGTTTGGCCTTTACGGTGAATACAATTGGATTTTACCCCACAGGTGAGGCGTTAGCGAGGCTTCGCTGGGGACGTTAACTGTGATGCCGGTGGATTTGTTGGACCAGTAGGAGCGGGCGGTGGTTTCCGTGCAGTTGCCGCGGAGAGTTCAAGACGACCCACGGCACAGCTTCGGAACGCATCGGTACAGTGATTTGCGTTCGTCGTTTGGCAAAGATAAAGATCCAAAACAATTTTTTAAAATACGAGATGGGAACACCAATGGCGCGGAGGTGGATGCGAAGAATAGGACGGGGGCGACCCCTTTTGCATCTTGTAATTTGTGGTCACACAAAAAATCATAGAACTACTTATCGCCAACGGTCCAGATGTGAATGCGAAGAATGTTTGTGGCGGAACACCGCTAGATTGGATCATCAACCAAAATTCTAAAACCGCCGACCTCCTCCGCAAATACGGCGGCAAGAATAGTTGCGAATTGAAAGTTGAAGGGAACTAATCCAACGCACTCCACCACCTGAACGTCGCAGGGTTGTTGATCCAGACCGTGCACAATCCTGTCAGGATGAAGGTGAATCGGTATACTTGTATCAAGCGTTGGTTGTCCTAACCACACAAAATTCAGTTCACGGGTGCCTACTGCAATCACCCCGGCGTTGATTCTGATGTCAATTTTTTTCAGCCTGCACTGGCTTTTGCTTTAGGTAAGTAAATTGCTAGATTATAGATTATGAGCTCGAGTGCTTTTATTGAAGAAGAACGGAAAAAGTTGAAAAAGGAATGGGAACAATTACCTATTCCAAAACCAACATGGGAAGAATACAAGGGTATGAAATTCAGGGCCACTTTTAAATGACTAAATTATTGTAAACCCCTCTTCACAACTTTGGCTGGCGGGGTCTTTCTCTTCTGACCTATCTGTTGCTCGTACTCATCCCGCTTGGCCTTGTTGGCTAGGTAACCAGCCCGGCTATTGACTTTTTTTTGAGTCCCTCCTTGCCCATCACAAGGCCGATTTTGCCTCGCAGTCCTCACCCTTAAAAACAAACAATAGACCTGCATAGCGCAACTGTGGGTCACGTTTTTTTTGGGAAATCTAACGTATTGCTTTCTTCGATTCGATTTAAAGAATCGGTGTGTTCCTTTAGTCGCTTGCAGAGAATGCTCAGGTGTTGTCGCCGCCGACGCCAGAGTGTGCTCTCATTGTGGGGCTTGCCTTAAGTCGTGGCGTGGCCGTCTCAAGGCTTATGAAAAGGTGATATAGCTAGGTTTTGTGGCTTTTTTCTGTGGAAAGAGAAGAAGACTGAAGGGTGCTTATATTAGTCAACGAAGGAGAATTCGTTGAGGTTGAACAGCAGTCGGCAGGCGTTAGATAAGCCATGTTTGGCGGCGTAGGCGACGAGGTCGGAGGTCTCCTCTGGAGTCGGAGGGCGGCCGGTGGCGCGGAAGAATGCCTCGCTAACCGCAGCCGTCCGGTCAGTTTGAGTTCGCTCGACGTCGTTGGCGAAGTGTCTTGCCATGGCCACCATCAGTTTGTTGTTTAGTAATGCCAGGGACTGCAGGGCGGTGATGGCGTTGTCGCGCTTGGCTACCAACTGCGAGGGGTCGGCGCAGTTAAGCGTGCTCATGAACGGTTGCTGCTGCGAGCGAACCAAAAACCGGTAAACAGAGCGGCGATGAGTCTTCACGTCTTCCGGGTCGTGCTTGTGATACTCGTAATGCGGGGAGTGCTCCGGATGCTCCAAAACAAAATCGCGGAAGCCGGGACCGTACATTTGGTTGTTCATTTTGCCGGCCAAGAGGAGGGCGGTGTCGCGGATAGCCTCGGCCTCGAGTTGCCGGCGGTTCATTCGCCAGAGGGTGCGGTTTTGCCTGTCCTTTTTTTCATTCACTGCAACAGACTTTGATGACTGTCGGTAGGTCGCGCTGGTGAGGATCAGTCGGTGCATTTGCTTGATCGACTGGCCGCTGTATTGAAACTCCGCAGCTAGCCAGTCGAGCAACTCGGGGTGGGTGGGCTGTGCGCCCATGCGACCGAAATCGTTTGGTGTCGAGACGATCCCGTTGCCGAAGTGGTACTGCCAAACGCGGTTGACGATGGATCGCCACGTGAGCGGATGATCTTTTTTTGTCAGCCAATGGGCGAGGGCGATTCGGCGGTCACTTTCCCTGCGCGTGCTGGAGAGTTCAAACGTGCCGGCATCGCGCTTGGCCAAACGCAGCGTGCCCGGAGCAACTTCATCACGCGGTTGGCTCATGTCGCCACGGTGGAGTACTCGAATGGCACGAGGCTTGCCGCCTTCATTGCCGGTACCTCGAAAGGAACCACTTCCCTTGTGGATTTTGCCAACATAAACCCGCATTGGCTTGGGCGTTTTTTGAAGTGCCGCCTCGGCCTTGGCCAAGCCTGCCTTGGCGGCATTCCGCTTGGCTGCAATTTCACCGGAGAGGATGGATTGAATCAACTTATCCCTTACGCTTACAAGAACTTCCAGTTCCTTTGCAATGGAGGGATCGCTTGCCTTGCCGGGGTAGAGGGCATCGACCAAATTACTTTTTCGCCAGCGCACCGATGACTCGATGGAGTCGAGCGCGCTAATGGTTTTGCTTTTCGCTAGGTTGTCGCCGTTGGCGTCGAGTAAACGAAGCTCGGCCAGCGCAAAAATATAATCCCCGCTGCGCTTGGCCAGCTTGGTTGCGGTGACGCGGACGTAACGGGCGTTGATGTTTGGCGGTTTGAAATGTACCGGCGCAACGCCGGGATTGGGTTCGTCGGCCTTGGTTTTGTCGGCGACAACCGTCACATCGCTCTCAAATGTCGTATCGCTCGACACCTCAATTTTGTAGCGCACTGGAAAACCGAAGCCATCGCCGATGTTGTTGAAGTTGTCACTCGTGCCGATGAGCGTGACTTGTTCGATGGACTGCGCCTGCCCAAGGTCCACCTGCACCCACTTGCTTACGTCCTGCTCGGTGCTGATCTGGCTGTGGTAACCGAACTCGGGGCGGTTGCTCGTTTTATATTGCTTGCGGAGCGACTCGAGTTGCTTATCGAGCGAAACGAGTTTATCTCCCCCTTTTTTACTGATCTCGTTTTTGATTTTTATGAGTTCGGATTGATGCAGGTCAACCTCGGCTTTGAGTGTGGCGAGTTGTTTGGCAATCAAGGGATCGGGATGGTACTCACGGTCTGCGCGGTCGAGCGCGGCGTACACGGCCTGCATCCGGTAGTAGTCGGTCATGTCGATCTCATCGAACTTGTGGTCGTGGCAGCGGGCGCATTGCACGGTAGTGCTGATGAAGGTGTTCATCGTATTTTTCACCATGTCGTCGCGGTCGATGTTGCGGGCGATACGGCCATCGAGCTTGGTTTCCGGTACCTCGGCATGGCCGATGAAATCCCACGGGCCGGCCGAGATGAATCCTGTAGCCTCGATGCCGTCGCGTGTTTCGGGGTAAAGCGCGTCGCCGGCGACCTGCTCCCGCACGAATTGGTCGTACGGTTTGTCGCTGTTGAATGCGCGGATGATATAGTCGCGATACGGCCAGGCGTTGGGGCGGAGCTTGTCCTTGTCGTAGCCGTGTGTGTCACCGTAGTGAACAACGTCGAGCCAGTGGCGCGCCCAGCGTTCTCCATAGCCAGGCGTGGCGAGAAGTTTTTCGACGAGTTTTTCGTAGGCCAACGGATCTGGGTCGATGAGGAACGCGTCGATTTCTGATGGGTCAGGGGGCAATCCGATAAGGTCGTAATAGACGCGGCGAATTAGCGTCCGGCGATTGGCTTCAACTGAGTGGGTGAGATTTTTTTTAGCTAGTTTGGCTGCGATAAAGTGGTCGATAGGATTCCGCGCCCAGTCGCGATCCGCCTGGCCAAGCGCGGGCAAGGCATGCCGGACGACCGGTTTCAGAGACCAGAAATCGAAAGCATCACTGTCCGGGCTGGCCTGTTCACTTTCGCCACGCAGTAACCCTTGGCCAAGCGAAAGGAGCACTACAGCAATAACGATTTTACGTTGCCAATTCATCTACTGATGTTCCTACTAGGTTTAGTAGGCCGAAAATGTGTGCCAAGGACGAGGGGGAATCAAGCGGATTTTCCCCAAGCGCGTCGGCTACCACTCGTTTTGGGCGCGGTGGCGCAGGGCGTGGTCGGCCAGGACGAGGGCGGTCATGGCCTCGACCATCGGGACTGCGCGCGGCAACACGCACGGATCGTGGCGGCCGCGACCCTTGAGAGTCGTGTTTTTCAACTGCGCATCGACGGTGTCCTGCTTGTGCATGACGGTGGCCACTGGTTTGAAGGCGACGCGGAAGTGGACGGTCTCGCCGTTGGAGATGCCGCCCTGCACGCCGCCGGAATCGTTTTTTGTCGTGCGCACTTTGCCGCGCCTGGATTGCATGGGGTCGTTGTGCTCGCGGCCGGTCATGGTGATGGCACCGAAACCGGAGCCGACTTCGAAGCCCTTGGACGCGGGCAGGCTGAGCATTGCCTTGGCCAGGTCGGCTTCGAGGCGGTCGAACACCGGGTCGCCCCAGCCGACTGGCAGGCCGCGAGCGACACCCTCGATCAAGCCGCCAACGGTATCGCCGGCTTTGCGGGTGCGCTCGATCAGGCGGATCATCTTGTCGGCGACAGCGGTGTCTGGGCAGCGGACAATGTTGGCCTCGACATCGCGCAGCCTGACCTTGTCGGGGTTAACATCGGCAATGATTTTTTTGACCTGTTTAACGTAGGCCAACACTTCGACGCCGTAGCGTTGTTTCAAAAGTTTCTTAGCCACGGCACCAGCGGCAACGCGGCCGACGGTTTCGCGCGCGCTGGAGCGGCCGCCGCCCTGCCAGTTGCGGAAGCCGAATTTTTGCTGGTACGTATAGTCGGCGTGGGAGGGTCGGAACTTTGTTTTCATTTCCGAGTAAGCCTCGGGACGGAAATCCTTGTTGTGCACCATCATCATAATGGGTGTACCGAGGGTTTTACCCTCGAAGGTGCCAGAGAGAATCTGGACTTTGTCGGCCTCGTCGCGAGGCGTGACGATCCTCGACTGGCCAGGTCGGCGTCGGTCGAGATCGGGTTGAATGTCCGACTCGTCTAGATCGAGCTGCGGCGGGCAGCCGTCGAGCACGACGCCGACACCTCCCCCGTGGGATTCACCCCAGGTGGTGATGCGGAACAGATGGCCGAACGTGTTAGGCATGCTTCTATTATGAGGCAAAATGGATTCACTGGCAATTCCGTTGCGTCTACAGTCCCATATCTATGTACTTATCAATGGCTGGATATACAGAGTCCGAGGCAAATCTGTCTGGGAAAGATAATGATCGGGGCAACACCAGTAGAGTGAAAGCAGGCATATTAAATTTACAGCTCATAGTATTATTAAATAATAAAGTGGATTCACAATTGCTCACTACATATTTATAATTAACATTTTAAATGCATCAAACATTCGTTTTTTAATTCAGAATAAAATATTTAGATGGAACTAATATAAAGTCAAAAGAATAAATCTGAGGGTTATTTCACTCCTTTGTATTATGCGTCTTGTAATGACGTGAGGGAAATTGTTGAACTGCTCTGCGCCTCGCGTAGGATGCTAGTATTGCTTTCTTTTGTGTATCGTTTGACTTTTATTTTCTGGGCCCTAGGCACCCAGACTAACTTTTTAAACGGCCCTGTTTAAGTAACTTGGACCCATTCAAACTGGCCCAATGCTTTTGATAGTTCAGAAGGGACGGTTATTAGCGATTGCCCAAGTCACCTAACCGCCCGCCCAAATTGAATGCTATTATCCGTATTAATGATCAGTGGGCTGACGGCATTCACATCGTGCCACGGGCCGTTCACTGCCGAGGCACTTTGAAGTTTCCCCTCGAAAGTTACCGTAATCGTTCCGTTTCCGTTGTTCACGATACTGATCGTGGGTGCGTCAGTATCTGCAATAGCCACTTTGATGTTGTCGATCGCCCACCACCAGTTGTTGTGGCCCTGATGATCCCACATGAGGACTGCTGTCTTTGCCCCCACTGGATTATTGAGTGAAAGTAAGACCGTCTCGTCATAGGCCGTCGGAGTATTCGGGGTCAGTTCCATCAAAGTGACCGGGGTACCACCATCGAAGGACACTGTAACCTTGCCTTGTTGCGGTTCCTGCCTCCAACTCGAGTCGTAGGTCAGGATCAACGAGTTGGCTACTGCTCGGCTGATGTCAATTTCCGGGGTCGCCAGCGACGCATTGAACTTGGCGTCGGCCCTGTCGTCGTATTCATCAGAATCACCAACCGCAATAACGCCGGTACCCTTGGTGAACTGGACCCGATCCTGACCAGCTGTTGTATTCCACGATGCCGGATCCACGAAGGTCCAGCCGTCAAATTCAATCACAGCGTCCCCCCCGGCGGTGGGGCCGTGGCCCTCGCCACGCACCATCACCCAGTCGGTCGGTGCTGTCGCGGTCCAGTCTGAGCCGTCTCCGCCGGATTCACTATCTGAAACCCACGGGCCAAGTGACAGTCCGTCGAAGTCCTCCAGGAAGTAGACTCCTTTTGGCAATAGGGATTTCTTTATTACATGGATGGTCACCGTCGCCACATTCGAGTCGGCCTTTCCGTCATTGGCTTTGTAGGTAAAGCTGTCACTCCCTGAGTAGTTAGGCTTAGGGCTATAGCTCAGGTTCTGGGCTGACCCTCTCAACGTACCATTATCCGGCTGGTTTAAAAACGTGTAGCTCAGCGTTTCTCCATTCTCGTCACTCACACTCAACGTAATCAATACCGTCTCATCCTGATTCACCTCCACTGTTTGATCTACAGCCACTGGTATAATGTTAGGCTCGGGTTCCGTATGAATAACGCTGAACGCGGCCTTGGCCAGCAGTTCGTAACTGTCGTTTGCGTAAAGTCTCATTTCATAATCTCCGGAACCAGGCAGGCTCTCATCAAACTCCAGACTACCTTCGCTTAACGATGTGTTTCCGGTTTTTGTTCCATCTGTGTAAAACCAAAAAATGGATGGAACTGCGGGAGCCTCGCCCCCCTTCCTGTAGATTCCTACCCAGTCCAAGGCAGTAGCATTGGGGTTTGTAAAAGTCAGCTTGATGGATTCCCCCAAATTGAACTCCTCCTTTGAGGGGGTCAAGGCCGGTGGTTTTTTTACGCTAAAATGCGCGCTCGAAATCAGATCATGGCCGTCATTTAAATACATTCTTGCCTCGTATTCCCCTGGTTCTGAAAGGCCCTCGGCAAAGCTTAAAGTCCCCTTTTTGATGATATCGTTTCCGCTTTGAGTTCCATCGGTATATCGCCAGAGTATGGACGGAGTTGCCGGGGCTTCGACTCCTTTCTCATACAAGCCGATCCAATCCTTTTTTGTTCCGGATGGTCTATCAAATGAAACACTAATTATCTCACCCGGTTCAAAGGTCTGGCTGGGCAGAGTCAGTATAGACTGGGTGAACTCGACTGCCTCCTCGCCGAGCAGCGCGAAATTGTCTAACCCGACCTCGATAGTTTTTCCTGAACCGGTAGGGCGCAAAAGGATTCCCACTTCTGAGATGTTTTTTAGTGAAGGATCTGGCGGTGCACCAAAAATTATTTCTGAATCGATGTTCCAGTGCCAGTCAGTTGAATGGAGCGAAGCACTTATCTCGTGCCACCCGGATGATTCTGGAAGTTGATCAATATCATAGAGATATAGTTTATTATCACTGTCAGAATGAAAGTAGATACTAATTGATTCTACGGCGGACGGGTTTGGCATCCAAACATCAGTAGTGATAGTGTTAACGCGTTTTCCTAGAAAATCGCCGATTAGTTCCCCCCCCGCCACCTCACTATTTGCATATAACCAAATACTTTCATTCTCTAGACTGACCTTAAGGTGATTGTTTTCAGCGTCGACCCAGATCGGATAATATATTTCCCCATCCACATACAGGGACCATTTTAAGGTTTGTTGCTCAGTATCAAATGTTTCGATTGCAATCGATTCAGATTCAGTAACCTGACCTGGAATAAACGAAACCTGATCCAGCCACGCGGCGTCCATCCCTGAGCTCAGATAGTCATCTTTTCTGTAGGTCCACCGTAGTGTGTGTTTCCCTTCATCAACCGAAACTGTCACCTCGTGCCAATCTGCATTACCGGATATGCGTTCCTTCTCAGAATGATCAATACTGAAGGCCAGATAGTCCCAGCTATTCTCGGAGGAAACCTTCCACTTAAAAGTAAGCAGGCCGGATCCTTGGACTGTGGTTTCAACCCAGGTTTCCTCTCCGTGATGGACAGTCCCGCTCTGGGCCGAACTGGCACCTAGCGCGGAGGCTACTTCGTCCTGTCCTGTCCAATGTGCGTCTCCGCCGCTACTCCAGGTCAGCCCTGGCGCATCCAGCGCATCCACAATGGGGAAGATTTCAATCAGTTTCAGCTGTACCCCCTGACTGGTGACTGAACCGTGTTGATTTGAAATGTTAACGGAGTAAGTTCCCACATCATTCTCCCTGCCTGTATTGCTGATGTTGAGTATTGAATCATTAGCCCCCGGTATTGGGGAGCCGTTGAAAATCCATTGGTACTTTAGGGGTTGTGATCCCGTGGCATCTACGCTGAATGATACGTCTGAGCCTGGTTCAATGGAAATACCCCGGGGCTGGATAATAATAGACGGTGGGGTTGATGAAGTATTGCTTTCTTCCTCCATTCGTTCGTTAATCCAGTCCTTAAGACTGGAGAGTCTGGCATAAATTCCATAGTTATCGGGTCGGGCACAGCCATGCCCCCAACTGACCACTCCAACCTGCAGCCAATTGCCGCCCTGCTTGACCACCAATGGGCCACCGCTGTCCCCTTGGCAGGAATCTTTGCCGCCATCCTTCAGCCCTGCAGCAAGCATTTGCCCGGTAATGGCGCCATTATAGGATTGCGGCTTGTTTGCCGTGGCGTTGCTGACAATCGGAAGGGTGACTTGTCTTAGAACATCAGGATACTGCCCATCCTCGGAGAGTGCACCCCAACCAATTACAGTTGAGTTTGTGCCTGACTTTGGGAGAGATGTATTTCCGTTAATTGAAATTATTTCCACATCATTCAGAGGGCGTTCAAGTTTGAGCAGAGCAACATCATTTATCATGCTGTCATCATCGTAGTCTGGGTGCATGATCACCTTGGAGACCTTGATCGTCTGCGTTATACCGCTCAACCGATGGGCACCTACGGCCACGGTATAAGACCTTGCACCGCGCGCATTTCTGGATTTATCCACAACACAATGTGCGGCCGTGAGGACCCATTGCGGTGCTATCAGCGAGCCTCCGCAATGGTGCCCCCCGCCTTTTTGAAGGGACACAATCCAGGGCCAAGCCCCCTCCTCAGCGATCTTGCCACCAACGATCATCAACTGATACCCCGGACCGCGTTGACCAGAGATATGGGAGTTAACCTTAATTACATCACCGCAACAGTTCTCTTTAGCGCTCTTTTCGCCGGTCCCACTGGCGCGAGACTGCTCGGTCAATGCCAGCAAAACCATGAATAGAATTGTTCGGCCCCAGAATAAATGCTGATGAAACATTTCACAGCTAGCTTTATGTAAAGGGCATCTTTCAGGCAAGCAAATCTCTTTTCTTAGTAGGAGAATTAAATGAAAATTTAAGATTTGTAGTAGTTAAAGGCCTATGCGGTGGTATTTGATCCTATGTTTTATTTGAATTAAATAGCATTTGATGGGTTTCTCCATTGAAGCGCTACTCACACTCGTTCAATTACCAATTTAACTATTACAACGGTCAGAGTCCCGGTCATCTTCGATTGGAGGTCTTTTACTTTTGACCTTCCGATGCCGCCCATCAAATCTAAGTGATCTAGCTTGGGCAAGTGTTCGTTTGGCTTTTGTTGGATTATCTTGACTGAAAAGACTGGCGGCAATTGGGAGATTCCATAACAGTTCCGTCTGATGAGCTACATAGAAAAATTTTGTTGCAAGCTGGTTGGGATGGGGCTTTTCCGTCTTGGGTTGATGTTTGCCTGTGTCTGCATTTGGGAGATTCGGGGGATGGCAGTGGAGGCAGCAGTCAAGCCGAAGTCGTTGGAGATTGCCTACGGGCCGTTTGTGGATTGGGTGGATCGAACGACTGTGACGATCAGTTGGGATGTGGACGAGGCGATGAGCGGTCGTGTGCGCTGGTCGATGCCGGGCGGAAAATCGGTCGATTTATTAGGTGAGCAGCGGGGCAAGCGTCACCTCGTAACGGTTCACGACCTCTCGCTCGACGGCGAATACACTTATCGGATAGTTGGCATTGACGGGGGAAAGGATGCCCAAAGTAAACAATACAAATTTGACTCATCGTTTTATTATCGCCTGCCTGGTGTGACGCTCGGCCAGGTGGCATTGCGGAAAGAAAGCAAACTGTCGGTCGCGACCGATCAAATCCTTGAGTTGGCCAATGCCCGTGCTGGCTACTGTTTGGTGCTGGGCGGAGTGGACGGCAGTCTCGCACTGGAACTGATTCGCAAATCCGACCTGCAAGTTGTGGTGGTGGATGAGGACGCTGCGAGGGTTCAACAAATCCGTGCCAATCTGGATGAGGCTGGTGTTTATGGCGTTCGGGCCTCGGTGCTCGAGGGCGCGCTGGACGAGCGCTTTCTCGGATCGATGATGTTCAACTTGATTGTCTCGGAGCGGCATTTGCTTGAGGGCCAACTGCCACCCGCCAAGGGTGCTGAGGCTCTCCGGTATCTTGTGCCGGGTGGCGGCATGGTGGTGCTTGGTCAAGCGGGCGACCTTGCCCCAGTTCAACGCTGGCTTGGCCAAGCGGGAAGCCGCTTGGTTCGATCCGATAATGGTGAGGCCCGCTGGCTCGTTTATGCGCGTCCCCAGTTAGCCGGGGCAGGGGAATGGACTCACCAGTACGGCAACGCGCAAAACACTTCGTGCAGCGGCGACGACCTTGTGAAGGGAGAGATGGGAGTTAAATGGTGGGGTGAACCGGGCCCGCGCCCGATGCCGGACCGTGGCCCTCGCAACCCCGCACCGCTCTCAACCAACGGCCACCTTTACGTACAGGGAGATCGGGTTTTATTCGGCATGGACGCCTACAACGGCACTGTCCGTTGGAGTTTCTCCAGCCCGGAAATGCGCCGTGCCAACATTCCTCGGGACAGCAGCAACATGGTGGCGGCCGGGGATCAGCTTTACCTCGTGCAGGGCCGGTATTGTATTGGGATCGACGGGGCGACGGGGCAACGGACCAGGCGATTTTCCGTGCCGGAGGGCGAGTCGGCCAAATATCAATGGGCTTATTTATCGGCGACCGGGAGCAAGTTGATTGGCAGCCGCGTAAAAAAAGGAGAGCTTTACCTTGGGGACGGCGGTGAGTGGTACGAAAAACACGAAACAAGTTCCATTAGCCGGGTGACCAGCGACAGGCTGTTCGGTGTTGACCTGAAGTCAGGCGAACGGGCCTGGACTTACGAGGGGGGAGCGATTGTCAACTCAACCATCACCATCGGCGACCGGGTGATTTATTTCATCGAGAGCCGCGCGCCGAAAGCGCTTGAAATGGCAGGCGACATACAGCCCATTCAGCAACTGGGCGAGCAACACCTCGTCGCACTTGACCTGGAGAGTGGTGAGTCCAGATGGGATCGTCCACACGACTTCTCAAAATTGCAGTACATGACATATTTGCTTTATGCCAAAGGCACGCTTGTTGCCACAGGAACCGACAAGGATAAGCATTATCACACCTTCGGTATTGCCGCGGAAGAGCAGACGCGCGAGGCCAAGGATGGCAGCTCGGTTCACATCCCGGCAGGAAGCCTCCTCTGGGAGGACCACCACAAGGAGGGCAAGGGACACCACAGCGGGCACCTGCAACACCCGGTGGTGATTGGCGACACATATTACTCCGACCAATGGGCGTTCGACCTGGCCACCGGTAAAGAGCTGCGTGACGACCTGCCGGAACGGCGCGGCTGTGGCACGATGTCCGCCAGCAACCACACCATGTTCTTTCGGCACTACTCCCACGGCATGTGGGATTTGAGCACCAACAAGCGAAGCCAGTTTGAGGGTATTCGAAGCGGGTGCTGGCTGAGCCTGATTTCGGCCGGCGGGATGCTGCTTGCACCGGAGACAAGCGCCGGCTGTTCCTGTACCCATTCGATCCAAACCTCCCTTGGTTTTCTGCCTCGGAGCCTTGAATGAGCCGTTCCCCTAAATAACAGCTCAAAAAAACTTCATTTTTCACAAAAAAATTGTTGACATAAGTCGGGTGATCTCTAATTGCCCCGGCAATCCGCACGGCGTGGGCCTGCAAGCGCTGTCGTGGGTGTCTACTAAACCTTACATTGCTAGCTCTGAATTATCCCCGGGGGGGTTGCAGGTTTCTTCAACCTGATCCCCCCGGAATCTTTTTTTCTGATAGTCTGATTTTAATCATCTCTCGTTTCCGTCTGATTCCATTTGCAAAACAGAATGGGAACGATAGTTTTTTGCCATCAAGGTGGCATCCTCTTATTTCGTTAATCTAGTCGGTTCGGTTCGGTTTATCGGATCCGCCACGCTTCTGTTGGTAGGTGGATTCCTGTGCCATTGGGACGTTGTCGTTGGGAACGACCACTGGGCCTATCAGCGCCCCGGTCGACCGGAATTGCCGCGCTTGGCTGAGCCGGAACAGGCAGCCAACGCCGTGGATCACTTCATTCTCGATCGATTGGCCAAGTTTAGGATGACACTGTCGCCCTTGGCTAAGCCCGGGCAACAGGCTCGCCGAGTGTTCCTCGACCTGGTTGGCCGTCCGCCGCAACCAGGCGAGGTCGATGATTTTCTCGCCAACCCTACCCGCCTTGAGTACGGGCGAATGGTCGATCGCCTGTTGGCCAACCCGCAGTACGGTGAAAAATGGGCGCGGCGCTGGCTCGACCTCGCGCGATACGCCGACTCGAACGGCTTCCAGGCTGACCAATTGCGCGATAGTTGGGCTTACCGCGACTGGGTTATTGATGCGTTCAATTCCGGGATGCCTTTCAACCAGTTTGCCATTGAGCAGTTGGCTGGCGACCTGTTGCCTGACGCGACGATTTCCCAAAAGATTGCCACCGGATTTCATCGAACCCCGACATGCAATGTTGAGGCCGGCGTGCACCCTGAATCTAACCGTGTTAACCAGGTGATCGATCGAGTGAACACAACCGGCACGGTGTTTCTTGGCATGACGCTCGAGTGTGCGCAGTGTCATGATCACAAGTACGATCCGTTCTCGATGACGGATTACTACCGGATGTTTGCGTTTTTCAACAACACGCCGCTCGAGGTGAAACAGCAGGGCAACGGGGTGACTTGGAATTTTTACGGCCCAACGATAAACCTGCCAATGCCACCGGGGCAGGAGGCAAGGCGTGCTGAGTTGCAGGAGAAGATTAACGAATTCCAAGCATCGAAAAGGTCGGGAGAAGCGTTGAAGAGGGAGATCTCTAAACTCAGAAAAGAGAAAGAGGCGATCAAGCCGGCCTCTACCCTGGTGATGAAGGAAATAAGTGACCCGCGTGATACGAAAATAATGTTGCGAGGTAACTACCTCACGCTTGGTGATTCAGTGTCTGTTGGCACGCCGACAGTGCTGCACGCCTATGACAAAAGACTCCCGCCGAATCGGCTGGGCTTTGCGAAGTGGCTGGTTGCTCCCGCCAATCCGCTGATGTCCCGCGTTACGGTGAACCGCTGGTGGGCCGCGTTCATGGGGAGTGGGATCGTGGCGACGCAGGAGGATTTTGGCGCCCAGGGTGAGCCTCCGACCCATCAAGGGTTGCTCGACTGGCTGGCGGTTGAATTTGTGGAGAGTGGTTGGTCGATGAAGCATATTCATAGATTGATCGTCACGAGTCGCACCTATCGGCAGTTGTCCAGGGTGATCGGTGAACATCTGGAACAAGATCCGGCCAACCGTTACTTCGCGCGCGCCCCTCGGGTGCGAATGAGTGCGGAGATGATTCGTGATTCGGCGCTGGCGGTGAGTGGCCTACTGGCGCACCGGATGCACGGGCCGCCGATTTATCCGCCGCAGCCAAATGGCATTTGGAGGCATGTCGGCCGCAACGCGCCGAAGTTCGTCGCCGCCAAGGACGAAAACCGTTTTCGGCGCGGGGTGTACGTGGTTTGGCGGCGCGGCGCTCCGTACGCCAGCTTCGTCAATTTCGACGCGCCGGATCGAGGGGCCTGCGTCGTGGCCCGGCCGCGCACCAACACGCCGCTACAGGCGCTGACGTTGTTGAACGACGAGGCCTACGTAGAGATGGCGATGGCGTTTGCGGGACGCATCCTCGCCGAACCGGGCTTGACCAACGACGAGCAGCGAATCGACTTTGCGTTCCGCGTGGCGCTTACACGGCCGCCCAGGCCGGTGGAAGTTGCTTATTTGAATCAACTCTTGGCCAAGCGCGAAGCGGCGCTTGCCGCCGATCCGAAAGCGGCCCGTCAACTCGTCTCGAGTGTGAGGAACTGGAGGATGCCGGCCGGCGTCGAGGCAGGGAACTTGGCGAAGTGGTTCGCTTTGGCCAACGTCCTCCTGAACCTGGACGAGGCGATTACCAAGGGCTAACCGATGACCTCTCTGCATCAGCACTACCTGACCGAGTCCCGCCGGGAGTTTCTTAAGCACACCGGCGCCGGGATCGGTGCGCTTGGCTTGGCCTCGGTCCTCAATGACCAGTTGTTCGCTGCCTCGACTGTCGGAGGGCATGGCGATCCGCTGATTCCGGGGCAACCTCACTTTGTACCCCGAGCGAAGAACGTCATTTACATTCACCTGGTCGGCGGACCGTCGCACCTGGAGTTGTTCGATTACAAGCCGGAATTGGTGAAGCGCAGCGGCCAGAAGTGTCCGGATGACATGTTCAAAGGTAAACAGTTGGCGTTCATCCGTGAGCACCCAATGTTGCTGGGCACGCGATTTAATTTTCATCGCCACGGACAGGGTGGCCTGGAGTTGTCGGAGCACCTGCCTCACTTGGGCTCCGTCGCCGATGAGTTAGCGATTGTGAAAACGGTGCGAACGGAGCAGTTCAACCACGCGCCGGCACAGTTGTTTTTGCATACAGGCTTCGAGCGGTTCGGCCGGCCGGGAATTGGCTCCTGGGTGAGCTATGGCTTGGGCTCGGGGAACCGCGATCTGCCAGGCTACGTCGTGATGATCACCGGCAGCGTGGCCGGCGCAGGCAATAGCCTGTGGGGGAGCGGTTTCCTGCCGACACTGCACCAGGGCGTCGAGTTCCGGAGCCAAGGCGAACCGGTCTTGTTTTTGTCCAACCCAAAAGGGATCACGCCGCAGGGCAGGCGAGACATCGTCGATGGGATTAATTTCCTCAACAAGACTGCTCTGGCAGACGTAGGCGACCCGGAGATTGCCACCCGTATCGCACAGTATGAATTGGCGTACCGCATGCAAAGCAGTGTGCCAGGGCTGATGGAAATTAAGAGGGAAAGCTCTGCGACATTAGAGGCTTACGGTGCTAAACTGGGCGCAACGAGTCTGGCGAACAACTGCCTGCTGGCGAGGAGACTGGTCGAGAAGGGCGTGCGTTTTGTGCAATTGTTTGACCAAGGATGGGATCACCATAGCGGTATTTTTGCTAGTATCCCAAAAAAAGCGCGACAGTTGGATCGGCCGGTGGCAGCGCTGATCGGTGACTTGAGAGAGCGCGGATTGTTGGATGAAACACTGATCGTGATTGGTGCTGAGTTTGGCCGTACGCCGATGTTGCAGGGCAAAAGCAACGGGGGCGCTGCGAACAACGTGGGGCGGGACCATCACAAGGAAGCGTACTCGATGATTTTTGCAGGCGGCGGAGTGAAGGGCGGCATCAGTCATGGCCGGACGGATGAACTCGGATATCTACCGGTCGAGAACCCGGTTCACATTCACGACCTGAACGCAACCATCCTGCATCTGCTTGGCTTGAACCACGAACAGTTGACCTATAAAGTTCAGGGCCGTCACTTCCGCCTGACCGATGTTCATGGTGAAGTCGTGAAGGGTATTTTGGCTTAAACATCTTATTTGATGAAATTCTTTCTAACAAAAGCGGCGATGGCTTGCGCCCTGATGACTTGCCAATATGTAGTGGCGGTGGACGTCGAGATTATTGCCCATCGGGGCGCGTCGTACGATGCCCCGGAGAACACGCTCGAGGCGGTTAAACTCGGCTGGGAGCAGGGCGCCGACGCCGTCGAGATTGATGTGTACCTGTCCAAGGACGGTCATATCGTAGTGCATCACGACGGCACCACCAAGAAGCTCGCGGGAGTGGATCGCAAGGTTGTCGACCAGACGCTGGCCGAGTTGCAGCAACTCGACGTCGGCGCATGGAAGGGCGACAAGTGGAAGGGCGTGCGCATCCCGAAACTCGCCGACGTGCTGGCGACCATCCCGGAGGGAGGCCGGCTGTTCGTTGAGGTGAAGTGTGGGCCGGAGATCGTCCCCGACTTGGCTAAGGCGTTCAAGCGTTCCGGCAAGAAACCGAAGCAGTTGGTGGTGATTTCTTTCGACTACGAAGTGGTGAAGCAGACCAAGGCTAGGCTGCCAAAGATCGAGTGCTTTTACCTTTCCAGTTTTAAAGTGGACGAAGAAACCGGCGAGCAAACGCCCAGCGCGGAGAAGTTGATTGACTTGGCCAAGGCGGCCAAGCTCGAGGGCATCAATGTCAGCTACAAGGGGCTTGGAGACAGGGCGTTCCTCGACAAGGTCAAGGCTGCCGGGCTGGAGTTGTTCACGTGGACGGTGAACTCGCCGGACGTGGCCAGGCGCTTGGCCAAGCTCGGCATCAACGGCATCACCACCGACCGGCCGGCCTGGCTGCGGCGTGAGCTTAGCAAATGACCTGGTTTTTGTTGGTAACCTTGGCCAAGAGTTTTGCGTACATAGCCAATTGAGGATGGCTGGTTTTCTACTGCGGTTTTTATTTTTGGGGATGATGTGTGCTTGGCCAAGGGTCGTTGCGCAGGATGCCGACCTGGAGTTTTCGGATTACGACAAGGAGATTGCCGCCATCGAAAAGGAGTTGATGGAGGAACTTTCCGTGTGGGATTACAGCACCAACCTCCGGCTTGGCGGCGGCTACAAGGAGAACGTCACCCTGTCGGCCTTCGCCGAGGAATCGAGCCCCTTCACCTCAATCGGTTTCGACTTTATGGCTATCCGGATTCCGCTCGCCGAAGACGGGGTGGAGGTCACGGTGTTCGGCGCGCTTGATGACCGCCGCTATCTCGACGCCGAGAGCGTGGATTCGGAACAGACCGGCCTGCTCAATGTCAGCCTCGAAAAAAGCCTGTCGTCGCACTGGCAACTCAAGACTGACATCCGCTTCATTTACATCAATGAAATATTTGATGCGTCGTTGAATGAGGACGACATCGGGACGGTGCAGGTGGTTGGCAAACAAATCAGCCTCGAACCGGCGCTGCGCCGGAGTCTGCCGGCGAACTTTTGGGCTGAGGCCAAGGCGGAAGTCGCGCGCCAATATTTCGCCGAGCCGCTGGACGACTATCTGGAAATCGGCGGCCGAATATCGCTCGGGGTGGACTACGGATTTCAGTCCGAGCTGCTCCTTTACGTGGAGACGTTGCGTCGCGGTTACGACACGCGCAGCCAGCGGGATGAGATTGGTTTTTACATGCCGGATACCGATCTCAGCTACGACCGCCCGGAGCGAGGCGTCGAGTGGGCACACTACTGGAACAGCAGCCGGCGACTCCGCATGCGCACGCGCTTCTCAATTCTCGAGAACGAGGACAGCGGTTCCGGGTATTTTGATTATCGTCGCGAACGTATTTCACACAATTGGCGCTATCGCGGCGAGTCGTGGAGTGTCTCGGCAACTGTGGGCAAGGCTACTTACGAGTACGACCTCCAGCGTTCAGACGATTTTTTCAACCTCCGCCAGCGCGCGGATCTGTCGTGGGACGTCTCGGTCGGTTACGAGTACAACGATCACTTGACGTTCCAGCTTGGTTTCGAGCAGGAGAGCATCAACTCCAATGTCCCGCAGGACGAATACCGTTATCGCATCTACACCGCCGGGATCGACTGGGAGTTTTGAGGCTGGTCGGTCGTCCGTGCCGGAGCGATTGGCCAAGCGAGGCTGTTGCAAACTTCTGAATAGAGCGGTAACTTTCGGCGTAGCGATAAGGCGATGCAGCATCACGGGCCAAGCTTGAGTGATCATTTTTTTACGCGGCGCGAGTTCCTTTCTCGCTGCGGCATTGGCATGGGCGGCTTGGCTCTTGGCTCGATGCTGCCCAACGCCGCCAGCGCGGCGGCCTCGTCGTCGCTCTCGGTCAAGGTTGCGCATTTCACGCCCAAGGCAAAGCGGGTCATCCACATTTTTCTCAACGGAGGGCCGTCGCATGTCGATACGTTCGACCCAAAGCCGTCGCTGCAAAAACACGCTGGCAAACTGCTCCCGATGAGTAATCTGCGGACGGAGCGCAAAACGGGCGCGGCGTTTCCGAGCCCGTACAAATTCAAGCGGCACGGCCAGAGCGGCACAGAGATCAGCGAGATTTTCCCGCATACGGCGAAATGTGCGGACGACATTGCGGTGATCCGCTCGATGCACGCTGACGTGCCCAACCACGAGCCCTCGCTGATGCTAATGAACTGTGGCGAGGCGCGACTCATCCGGCCAAGCGTGGGCTCGTGGGTGACGTACGGGCTCGGCAGCGAGAACCAGAATCTGCCCGGCTTCATAGTGATGTGTCCCGGCGGCTACCCGATTCAGGAGTCGCAAAACTGGCAATCTGGTTTTCTCCCCGGCATTTACCAGGGCACGCACATTGACACGCGACACACGGCGGTCGACAAACTGATAGAGCACATCAAGAATCGTGAACTGTCGCTCACCGAGCAGCGGCGGCAACTCGATTTCATCCAGACGCTCAACCGCCGGCACGCGGATAGGCGGCAAAAGGACGCGCAGCTCGAGGCTCGCATCCAGTCGTTCGAGTTGGCGTATCGAATGCAGATGGAGGCGACCGATGCGTTCGACGTCGGCCGCGAGCCGAAGCACATCCGTGAGTTGTACGGCAAGGGGACGCAGGCGAGGCAGTTGCTTATCGCTCGGCGCTTGGTTGAGCGCGGCGTGCGTTTTGTGCAGGTATGGCACGGCTCCGGCCAGCCGTGGGACAACCACGACGACATCGAGGTGAACCATCGCCGCTTGGCCAAGCAGTGCGATCAAGGGATCGGTGCACTGCTAAAAGATCTCAAGCAGCGCGGATTGCTCGACGAGACGCTAGTGCTTTGGGGCGGGGAGTTTGGCCGGACGCCGACCGTCGAGTTGCCGACTCCCGGTGCGAATGCCGGCAAGATCAACGGCCGCGATCACAACCACCACGGCTTCACCATGTGGATGGCCGGCGGCGGCGCGAAGGGCGGGAGCGTTTACGGCGCGACGGATGAGTTTGGTTTCCGCGCGGAGGTAAACCGCATGCACGTGCACGACCTGCATGCCACGATGCTGGCGATGCTGGGGTTCGACCATGAAAAATTCACCTTCCGCCAGGCCGGCCGCGACTTCCGCCTGACCGACGTCCACGGCAAAGTCATCCACGACCTCATCGCCTAAGATCAGTTTTGGTGCTCAGTTCTCGGTGCTCAGTTTTTTAACCATGAAGGGCACGAAGAGATGGGATTTGATTCTTCGTGAACTTCGAGTTCTTCGCGGTTAATCTACTTTCCTTGCTAGCCCCAGAGTTGGCGGTCGAGGGTTCGGTATTGGAGGGTCTCGGAGATGTGTTCCGAGTTGATGCTGTCCGCGGCAGCGAGGTCGGCGATGGTGCGGCTGACTTTCAAGATTCGGTCGTACGCCCGGGCGCTCAAGTCCAACTCGGTCATCGCCATTCGTAGCAGGTTCTTCGGCTCGTCGCCGAGTTGACAGTATTGCTTGATGTCCCGGGCCTCCATGCGGGCGTTGCAGGTGACGCGGGCGTTTCCGTCGAAGCGCTGCTCCTGAAGCTGTCGTGAGGCGATGACGCGGTCGCGAATGCTCGCCGACGGTTCTCCGTCGCGCTTGGCTGTGATTTCCTGAAATTTCACCTGCGGTACCTCGACGTGCAAGTCGATCCGGTCGAGCAACGGGCCGCTGATCCGGCCGAGGTAGTTTTGGATCTCGCGCGGCGAACTGCTCGACTCGCCCGGCATCTTGCCGTCCGGCGTCGGGTTCATCGCTGCGAGGAGCATGAACGCCGAAGGAAAAGTCATCGATCCGGCGGCGCGTGAGATGGTCACGTTACCCTCCTCGAGCGGTTGGCGGAGGGTCTCGAGCACGTTGCGCTTGAACTCCGGCAGCTCGTCGAGGAACAGCACGCCATTGTGAGCCAGCGAAATTTCGCCCGGTGTCGGGTTGATGTTGCCGCCGAGCAAACCGGCGTCGCTGACGGTGTGGTGCGGCTTGCGGAAGGGCCGCTGTGTGACCAGCGCTTGGCCAGGTTGCAATTGGCCGACGATGCTGTGGACGCGGGTGACTTCGAGCGCCTCCTCGAGAGTGAGCGGCGGGAGGATGCCGGGGAGTCGCTTGGCCAGCATTGACTTGCCGGTGCCGGGCGGGCCGATCATCAGCACGTTGTGGCCGCCGGCGGCGGCGATCTCGAGCGCCCGCTTGACCGACTCCTGTCCCTTGACATCGGCGAAGTCTGGGCCGTCGATGTCCTGCACGGCGAACAACTCGGCGAGATCGACCTGCTTGGGTTCGATCGTCTCGCGGCCCTCGAGAAATGCGGCGACCTCGCGAAGATTCGCGACGGGGTAAACTTTGAGTCCGTCGACGACGGCGGCCTCAGCGGCGTTGTCGCTTGGCACCATGATACCATCCATGCCGATCTCTCTCGCCTTGAGGGCGATGGGCAGTACTCCTTTCACACGGCGCACGGCACCGGTCAGCGCGAGTTCGCCGACCATCATGATGCGCTCGAGTTGGGTGGACTCGATTTGCTCGCTGGCGGCGAGCATGCCGACTCCGATGGCCAAGTCGAAGCTGGGGCCTTCCTTGCGGATGTCGGCCGGGGCGAGGTTGATGGTGATGCGGCCCAGTGGCATCTTGAAGCCGGAGTTTGTGAGGGCGGTGGTAACGCGGTCGCGCGACTCGCGTACAGCGGCGTCAGGAAGGCCGACGATAACAACGAGTGTCTCGCCGTGGCCGTCATTGACCTCGACCTCGACCGCGTGGGCAGCAATTCCCTGGACGGCAGCACAATGGATGTTGGCTAACATGGCTTGGGTTTACTTCGGTTTGGTTTTGCCGGCGACGCGCCTGGCGAACCTAGCCTTGTCGATGACGTTCAACTTGTGAAGCCCGTTTGCGATCTTTTCCAGTTCATCAAATGCCTCGAGCTTGAACAGGAACTGGCTACCGTCAGAACTCAGCACTTGGGCACGGCATTTAACTGCATGGCCAAGCGGGGTAGGGGCGAGGTGCTCTATATCAACTAGGATACCAACGGTGCTCTCGGTCGGTTCGAGATGGGGGAGCATAGCTTCGCGGGCGGTGTGCTCCATGAACCAGATTAGCCAGGGGGTCGAAAGGACCGATGGAATGCCGTTCACGGCGAAGTCGATGATGTGTATGGTGTCAACGACGAACCGAAATTCGGCGGCTAGGCCAGGCCTGGGGCGGGATTTCATGGCGATGGGTGCGTGGGCTCTTGTCAGGCGCGGCCCCATTTAAACCAAAACCTTCTGTTTGGCCAAGCGCTTGGCATGTGAAATTCTTCTTTTCAAACGACTATCGAATGGGTTGGATTGCCCATGTCGAGCGACTTGGGCTCGGTACTTGGCCAAGGGCCATGAAAAAAGTTGAGTCAATTTGAAACATTGCAGCAGGGTTCAGGATGGGCAGCCCTGGGTTGTTCGTCCGTCTGCCGTGTCTCCAGTGAGCCCGGCGTCCCAATGAAAATCCACGCATCATCCCCATCTTTCGGCTCGATCCCTTATGCCTGTTTCGGGCGGCCGCTTAAACTTCGTATGCGGCACGGAGTAAAATTCACCCGATGAAAACCCTCCCAACAAACTTGTTTACGCTAACCAACGGCAAGTCATCGGGCTGGCGTAATGTCCGCCAGTTGATCAGTTTGGTTCTAATAGTTTTGGCCTTCATCCTAATCTCAAGTGTTGCGTTTCATTGGATCGCAGGACATGAGAATATGGTAACGGACAACAATAATAACGCGATCGAATGGTACGATGGTTTTTATTGGACCATGGTCACTATGTCCACACTCGGTTACGGGGATATCACTTTCAGTTCACCGTTGGGCAAGTTTTATTCATTAGGAGTGATGCTTTTTGGTATGTTTTCGATGTTCGTCATTCTTCCTTTTGCTTTCATCCGCTTTGCTTATGAGCCGTGGATGGAGGCGCAGAACGCTGCTCGCACTCCCCGCACATTACCGAAGGATACCCACGGCCATGTCATCCTCACGAATCTCGACCCAGTCTGCCAGACACTCATTCACAAGCTTGATCAGTACTCGATCCCGTACGTGCTGTTGGTTAGTGACAAGGATGAGGCACTGCGACTGCATGACCAGGGGTTCGTGGTTGCTGTGGGCGAAACGGACGATCCCGAGGCCTTCCGAAATGTCCGTGTCGAGCAATCGGTGATGGTCGTTGCTACTGGCAAGGACGAGGCCAACGCCAATATCGCCTTCACCGTGCGTGAGTTGGTGGATAACCGGGTGAAGGTGGTCACACTCGCCAAGGCGGAGGCATCAGTGGATATTCTAGAGTTGGCTGGGAGTCAGAATGTGATCCGGCTTGGTGACATGATGGGGCAGTTCCTTGCGCGCCGGACAATTGGCAACGACGCCATGGCACACGTGATCGGGCATTTCGACGAACTACTCATTGCCGAGGCCATGGTCACCGGCACACCGATCGTTGGCAAAACTCTGGCCGAGTGTAACTTCAGCGAGATGACCCACACCAATGTGGTCGGCGTGTGGGATCGCGGTGAATATAAGGGTGCCGGCCCGGACACCCGGATCAGCGAAAGCACCGTCCTCGTGTTGGCCGGTTCTAAGGAGATGATTCAGCACTACAACCAGGTGTTTTGCATTTATCACGCTGAGGAATCCCACGTGGTCATCATCGGTGGCGGTCGCGTGGGCCGGGCCACCGCGCGGGCCTTGGCCAAGCGCGGGCTTCGATACACGATAGTCGAGGAGATGCCAGAGCGCATTCGCAACGAGAAATACTACGTGCACGGCAGTGCAGCCCGGATCGAAGTGCTCGAAGAGGCCAAAATCAGAGAAGCCTCCACGGTCATTATCACCACTGGCCAGAACGACACCAACATTTACCTTACCATTTACTGCCGCAAACTTTGCCCCGACATCCAAATCATCAGCCGGGCCAACTCCGAGCGTAATATTAGCACGCTGCACCGTGCCGGGGCCGACTTCGTCGTGTCCTATGCCTCAATGGGTGGGAATATCATTTTCAATCTCCTCAAGCATAGCGACATCCTGATGGTGGCGGAGGGGTTGAACATCTTCCGGATCGAGTTGCCCGAGCATCTCGAGGGTAGATCACTCGTCGAGTCCGAGATTCGCCAGCGCACCGGTTGCAGCGTGATCGCCATTCAGCGCGAAATCAATGGCCGCGACACGCACTTGATCCACCTTGACCCGACGGAGCTGTTGCAGGCCGGTGACGAGTTGGTGCTCATTGGCAATATTGAGTCCGAGGAAATTTTCCTCAAGACCTACGTCAGTTCCTAGGACTCTCCATTTAAATAAACCAACTTCTTCGCTGAATTAGTTTTGTTATCCTGTTGTGTTTCTTATTGCGTGTGATCGAGGTATCCAAGCTGGGCCACTATCGAAGTCCCTAAGTTGAGAATATTGACAGGGCGATTGAGTTGGGTTTGGGGAATGCAGAGTATTCGGGATTCAAAAAATATCTACTACAAAACAACTGATTGTTGGGGGGAGCATCGGAGGGCAGGGTGTTGGTGAGCGTTAGGTTTTTTTTAGCTTCAATAGGTGGATTTTCAGTCGGTCGATCAGGACGGCGACGAGAATGACGGTGCCGTAGATGACTTTCTGCATGTGTGATTCAACACCGGTGAGGTTCATGCCGTTGTTGATGACGGCGATGATAAATGCGCCGATGAGTGTTCCCGTAATCCTCCCCTGGCCGCCGGCCAAACTGGTTCCTCCAACGACAACCGCTGCGATGACTTTTAACTCAACAAGGTCGCCGGACTTGGGGTCGCCAGTGGTGTGGAGGGACGCCTCCATCACGCCGCCTAAGCCGGCCAGTAATCCGGTGAGCGTGTACACGAAGAGCAGCACCCATTTCACCGGTACGCCGGAGAGGCGAGCGGCTTCTGGGTTGCCCCCGACGGCGTAGATGTAGCGACCGATTGAGGTTCGGGTCATCATCACATGTGCTATGGTAAAAAGGATCAGCATGAGGATCACGCTGTTGGGCAGTCCCAAAAAGTCGCGTCCTCGCCCAAGCCAACCGAAAGCCTCGTTGCCAACGGGGACAGGGGCTGAGTCGGAAAAAATGAAAGCCAAGCCCTTAGCGATGAACATAATGCCGAGCGTGGCAATGAAAGCGGGGATGCGAAACAGGGTGACTAGACCACCAGTGAAAAGGCCGGCTAAGCCACAGACCAGAATCCCAACCATTGCGCCAAGCCAAAGATCACCAGATGTGGGGGCGCTGCCGCCGAGCGATTGGATCGTGAGAGCCGTGATGACGCCGGAAAAGGCGATCAGGCTGCCGACTGAAAGATCGATACCCGCTGTAATTATAACCATGGTCATTCCGATGGCGATGATGGCGACCACGGAAATTTGCTTCATCACATTCAACAGGTTTTCCTTCTTCAGGAAGTTTGGCCACCGGTAGCTTTCAGGTTGGAAGATCTTGGCCTTGACCAATCCAGGGTGCGCTTGGCCAAGCTTGGCTAGGTTGGCATTTGCAAAGTTGGCCATGTGTTTGTCGGCAATGATACCGGCAAGTTCCTTGCCGGTGTTCCCAAAGTCGGTGAGTGCCTTGCGGGCATCAGTAGGCTTTCCAATGGTGGTTGATCCAACCGAAATGCCTGCTTGAGTCAATTGCTCTCTCAATGTCTTGGCAAACGTTTCGCCTTCGCCGCCTTGGCGGGCGAGTACGATGACCTTGGCTTCTGTCGATAGTTCGCCGCTAGCGCGCTTGGCCAAGCGCTCAGCAGCAGAAATGCTCGTTGGCGATTGTTCTTCAATCGTGACGTAACTAAACCAACCACACAGCAGGGCAAGTACGAGCAGCGTCCCGTAATCAAATAAAAATCCGATGTAGTTGAAATTTCTCATGCTGCAACAGCTTCTCGCTTAGTTGCAAGGTTCATAACATCTTCTTGTGTTGCGTTGGCAATATCGGTGATTTCGCCGGTGATATGGCCTTCGTTCATGACGAGAATACGGTCGCTCACGCCGAGGATTTCGGGTAACTCGGAACTGATCATGAGAATGGCTTTACCTTGTTTGGCGAGCTGGTTAATAAGTTGGTAAATTTCGTACTTGGCGCCAACGTCGATGCCCCGGGTGGGTTCGTCAAAGATGATCACCTCGGCATTTCGCTGTAGCCATTTGGCGAGGACGACTTTTTGTTGGTTGCCTCCGGAGAGGGTGCCTGTGATTTGTTCGGGGTCGGCGATCTTGATTTGAATTTGATCGACGTAACGAAGGAACTCCCTGGATTCCTCGCGTTGGCGGATAAAGCCTAGCGAGGCAAACTGGCTCAAGTTGGGCAGTCCAAAGTTTTCACGGGCGGTCAGGCCAAGCACCAGGCCGTGAGTCTTGCGATCCTCGGTAAGCAGACAGATGCCCTGCCGGATGGCGTCGCGCGGTGACTTGATTTTAAGAGGTTTGCCGTCGAGGCGGATGATGCCATGTTCAGGGCGGTCGGCACCGAATAGTAGTCGGGCGGTCTCGGTGCGACCGGCACCCACAAGACCGGTGAGACCGAGCACCTCGCCAGCTCGGATGTTGAACGAAACGCCGCGCACTCGGGAGCCGCGTCGAAGGTTGGTGACTTCGAGCCTCGCTTGGCCAAGCGTAGCCTCGCGCTTGGGGAATTCCTTCTCGAGACTGCGGCCGACCATTAATTCGATCATTTTCTCGCGAGTGAGGTTGGTAATTGGCCGGGTATCAATGTGCTCGCCGTCGCGCAGGATGGTCACGCGATCGGCAATCTCGAAAATTTCATCCAGCCGATGGCTGATGTAGATGACGCCGATGCCGTGTGACTTGAGTTCATCAATAACCCTGAACAGACCCTTGGTTTCGCGTGGCGAGAGGGCGGCACTGGGTTCGTCCATGACGATGATGCGGGCATTCTGGGCGAGTGTCTTGGCGATCTCGACGATCTGTTGTTGGGCGACGCTAAGTTGGTGGCACTCAGCTTCGATCGGGATATCGACGCCAATACGCTCAAACAGATCCCTTGCCTTGGCTGACTCATCGCGTTTGGGGATGAAACTGATTCGGCCGGGCTCCTGCCCGAGGAAAATATTTTCCCGTGCGGTCAGGTAAGGAACAAGGTTGAACTCCTGATAAATGATGCCGATACCGGAGGCCTGTGATAACTGCGGCGTGGCAACGCAGGCCGGTTGGCCGCTGATCTCAATGGTGCCTTCGTCCGTTTGATGTGCACCACCGAGTATTTTTATCAGTGTGCTTTTGCCTGCTCCATTTTCACCAAGCAACGCCAGCACCTCACCGGCCTGAAGTGTGAGGTCGACCCCCTTGAGCGCCTTTACTCCGGGGAACGATTTTCGAATGTCGCGCATACGAAGCAGCGGTGTTCCGCTAGGCAAGTCAGGCTTTGGGGGCATGTAGTTGGGTTAGTTCAAATCAGGATCCTGATCAGCCGCGGCTTTGTCGTAGAGCGTAGCTGGAATAAGGGCATCCTTTTCGTACTCCTCACCTGCAAGATACTTGATGATATTCTGGACGATCTGTTGTCCCATCTTGTCCGGATGCTGGATCGGATCGGCGAAAATTTTACCGTCTTTGATGCCCTGCTTACCGTCCAGTTGACCATCAAAACCAATGATCTTGATTTGGTCCTGTTTCTTGGCTTCCTCGATGGCGGTGTAGGCGCCCAGTGCGGACGGGTCGTTGATCGCGAAGACTGCATCCAGGTCGCTGTGAGCTTGGAGGGCGTCTGCGGTCGATTGGTATCCCTCGGTGCGGGCTCCATTGCCGTTCAGTTCGGCGACGATTTCAATTTTGCCTGTGGTGCGACTGGAATTGTGTGCATTGACAACTTTCTTAAAACCGGCCACGCGTAGAACGCAGGAGTTGGCTTTCTTGAAATCCAGAATGAGCACTTTGCCACCATTTTCCCCGAGGGCTTGAATCATGGCATGACCGGCGAGTTCACCGCCCTGGAAATTGTCAGTGCCAACGTGTCCGGCAATTTCAGCGCCCTCTGCCGCGCACTTGGCATCGACGGTGAATACCGGGATACCCTTGGCATTGGCTAATTTCACGGCGGGCCCAATCGAGAGTCGGTCGCATGGTACGAGTATGATGGCGGTAACACCGCTCGAAATGAAATCGTCGAATTGATCGGACTGTTTTTTTACGTTCATGTCTGGATCGACCATGAGTGTGTCGTAGCCGTTTTTGGCGGCCTCCGCAGTGATATGGTCACCGATGACTTTAAAGAAAGGGTTGGAAAGCGTTAGCGGCGTGTAGGCGATGGTCCCTTTGGTTTTTGCTGGAGCACTGGTGTCACCAGCGGCTTTGGACGAGTCGTCGGTAGTCGGTTTGTCGCTGGAAGGTGAGCAGCCTGTTAATAAGGCGAACGTTAGAGCCGTTAAGCCAAGGTGTTTAGCAATGTGTTTCATGATGTCGTATGAATCTAAAAGTGTCGCCTGTGAATAGGGGAAATATGCCGGGGCTTCAAGCTTTGATCCACGTCTGGGTAAGCGCTGTGGAATCGTTGCTTGGCAGTCGCTGGGGCGGTCGGTAGAATTCCGACATGTTATTACATTCTGAACTGATCCATCCGGAGATCAATGGGATACTTGGCCAAGCGGGCCATCATTCCAAAGTTTTGATTAGCGACGGCAATTATCCAGCTTCGTCTAAAATCGGGCCGGAAGCCGAGTTGGTGTCGCTGAATCTCTCGCCAGGAGTGGTGACCTGTAGTCAGGTGTTGCGGGCATTGGTTACGGCAATTCCGCTGGAGGCCATCAACACGATGGGTATTCCAGAGGATGACCCTTACGCCAAACACGGTCCACCGCCAGTCTGGTCCGAGTACGAGCAAATCATTGGCGAGGCAAAGTTGGGCCTGAAACTGGAGCCGATCCAGAAGTGGGATTTCTACGATGAGGTCATGTCAGACGACCATGTGCTGACGATTCAAACCGCCGACCAGGCGCTTTGGGCAAACGTCCTCCTTACCATCGGGTGTCGCGTGTCGTAAGGAGTTGATTTATTTCTAGGGTTTAACTTCCTTATTTTTGACTTTTTGCTGGAGCCACTCGTGGTGGACTCGAGCCACCTGACCCATGTAGCCGTGAGCCTCGTACCCCTTGGCGGCCTTGGCGATATACTCGGCCGTCTTTATGGCATTGCCCTGCGCCTCAAAGTACAGGCCAAGGTAGAGATGGCCGTAGAATTGATTGCGGGCGAGTGCGGCTGGGCCGGGGCCGCCGGCCTTGATGGCATCCAGTACTTGCCGTTCGCTGCCTTTGCCGGCGAAGAGCGCGTGGATTTCCTTTAGCGGCACGCGCCGGTCGGAGGTTATTTTTATGAACAGTTTCTCCGCTGCCTTCACGCCGTCGATTTTTGAAACGCAGAGGTAATGCCACACTGCGTTCTCGACGTCCTGCGTGTTGACGGTCTGGTGTGACTCGAATTGTTTGCGGCCGTCTTTGTGTTTACCCGCGTAATAATGAACGAGCCCACGTTGCCAATGGTACGGTTCGCGGCTGGGTGTCATCTCGATGAACTTGTCGAAGTCGGCCAGCGACTTGGTGAATTTGAGCTGAAAAAACCGCACCACGCCACGTTGTTGGTAAAGGTTGGCGTTATTGGGTTCGCTTTTCAGCGTGGCAGTGTAGTTCGCTTCCTCCTTGGCGTGGGCATGGTGAACCTTGGTCAAGGCTTCGGCAGGGTTTTCGGCTTGGCCAAGTGCGGTCATGGTTGTCCCGGCGATGAATAATATCGCGGCTGTGGGGATACGAGCGAGTTGGTTCACGGCGCTGATAATGGCCAAGTGGTCCGGGCAAGGCAAGTTCGAGTGAGCTTGGCCAAGCGTGGTTTGGGCGGTAGCTTTGCGGCGATGTTTAAGGTTGTCATCACTGACTACGTCTCTCCACCGGTTGAGCCTGAGGAGACGATTTTCTCCGGCTTGGCCAAGGTCGAGTGTCTACAGGCTCGTTCAGTAGGCGAACTCGAGGGGCGTGTAGAGGATGCTGATGCGATCATTATTTTTCACGAGGTATCCCTCACCGCCGGGATCATCGACCGGTTGGAGAAATGCCAGGTGATTGTCCGCGGTGGAGTGGGGTACGATGCGGTGGATTACCGGCGAGCCGCCGAGCGCGCCATTCCGGTCTGTAACGTGCCGGACTACGGCGTGGACGAGGTTGCCGACCACGCTATTGGAATGTTGATCGCCTGCAACCGGCGGTTTCTGCTGGTTGAGCGAGGCCTGAAGCAGTCGCTCGAGCCGTGGGATTGCCGGGTTGTGGAGCCGGTTCCGCGCTTGGCTGGGGCGACGCTGGGCATCGTCGGCCTGGGTCGCATTGGCCAGGCGACAGCGCAACGGGCCAAGGCGATGCGGATGCGGGTGATTGCGCACGACCCGTATCTGCGACCCGGCATCGAGAAGGTGTTTGGGGTGGAGATGGTCAGCCTCGCGGAGTTGCTGGAGACGAGCGACGCGGTGTCGCTGCACGTGCCGTTGACTGACGAGACGAGGCAAATGATCGACGCTGATGCCCTTGGCCGGATGAAGCCAGGCGCGATTCTCGTGAACACGGCTCGTGGTGCTGTGGTGGATACGGCGGCTTTGGCGGCGGCGTTGCGTGAGGGCAAAATCGCCGGTGCAGGCGTTGACGTGCTCCCGACGGAACCGGCCCGGGCAGACGAGCCGCTGATTCAACTTTGGCGCGAAGCCGATGAAACGAAGATCAACCTGATCCTCACTCCGCATACTGCGTTTTATTCCGTTGAGGGGCTGCTGGAGATGCGCACCAAGGCGGCGGAGGAGATTGTCAGGGCGTTGCGCGGCGAGAAATTGATCAACTGTGTGAACGCCCAGTGGCTGCCAGAAGAAATGCGTGAGCGGGTTTTGGTTGGGACGCCCCCGACAGTCTGATAAGCTGCATCCACGTGGATTTTGATGTCTCACAACTTGCAGATGTAGTGGCGATGTGGCTTTGCCTCGTCGCACTTCTCTCGTTTCATGAGTTTGGCCATGCTTGGATGGCGCACAAGTGTGGTGACGATACCGCACGGGTAATGGGTCGTATGACCATCAACCCGATTGTGCACATCGACCCGATCGGCACGGTGCTGATTCCACTGGCGATCCTTTTTTTCAATCCAGGCATCGCTATCTTCGGCTGGGCCAAGCCGGTGCCAGTCAACCCAAGCAATTACGGCAACCGCAAACGTGATGATATTTTTGTCTCGATGGCCGGCCCGGCGATGAATGTGATTTTGGCCGTCGTCATCATGGCGGTGTATCGCTTGGCCATTGAGTTGCCGATCGATGTCGGGCCGGATGCGGTCGTTCACAAGCTGTTGTTGGTCGCTTATATCAGCATGATTTTGTGCGTGTTCAACCTTATCCCGATCCCGCCGCTGGACGGATCACACGTGTTGCGGCAAGTCATTGGCATGAGTGAGGAAACCTATATGCAGATTGCACAATACGGTTTCATCATTCTGCTGCTCGCAATCAATTTGTTTCCGCAGTTGTTCCCAATTATCAGTTCCGTTTCATTAGGGGCGATTCAGTTGTTCCAGAAGATTCTCATGTTTTAGTGGATGAAAAAAAAGCCGGAGAAAACCTTTGCGCAGCTTGGCTATCCAGGGCGGTTGATTGCCGTCGAGGGAATCGATGGCTCCGGCAAGTCAACGCAACTCTACCTTCTTAAGCGCTGGTTGGAGTTGCAGGGGCTCAAGGTGTTTTTCAGTGAGTGGAACTCGTCCGAGTTGGTCAAGAGTGCCACACGCCGAGGAAAGGCTGAGCGACTGCTCACGCCGACGACCTTCAGCCTGATCCACGCCACCGACTTTGCCGATCGCTACGAGCGCCAGCTCGTGCCTCTGCTCAAGGCCGGATACATAGTGCTTTGTGACCGGTACAAGTTTACGGCGTTCGCGCGCGACACGGTTCGGGGGTGTTCACCAGATTGGGTGCGGCGGCTTTACAGCTTTGCTGCTCTGCCCGATTTGACATTTTTTTTCAAAGCGCCACTGGACGTGTCGCTGGGCAGGATTCTCCAGGGTCGGCCGCAGCTAAAGTACCATGAGGCCGGGATGGATCTTGGCCTGTCGAGCGATATCGAGGAAAGTTTCAAGCTCTTTCAGGGGCAGTTGCTTAAGGTCTATTCCGCTATGAAGAGCGAGTTTCGACTGGTTCAAATCAACGCCAATCAGCCAATCGAAAAACAGCAGGAGCAGGTGCGTCAACGGTTGGCCGCATCAATCGATCTCGGCCAATACGAACTCGATAAATTATCATGACGGCCAAGCGCAAACCCTCAGGCAATAGAAAAGCCACCTCGCGAGTGAAATCGCCGAAGCCACTGGCCAAATGTTTCATTGGGCACTCGTTGCCCGGGGTCAAGCCCGGCGAGTTGACTGGTCGGTTGATCGTTATCGAGGGAGCCGACGGTTCGGGGCGTTCGACGCAGATCCGGCGTCTGGTCGATTGGCTTGAGGCGAGCGGGCACGCCACAACGCAGGTCGGACTCAAGCGCTCGAACCTTGCCAGTGAGGAGCTTGAGAGAGCGAAGAACGGGAACATTCTCAACCGCACTACGCTGAGCCTGTTTTACGCGACCGACTTTGCGGATCAACTGGAAAACATCATCATCCCGTCGCTGCGTGCCGGGTTCATCGTGCTTGCAGACCGGTACATTTACACACTCATGGCGAGGGATATGGTGCGCGGGTTGGACAAGGACTGGGTGAAGAGCCTTTACAGCATCGCAATCAAGCCGGATGCGGTGTTTTACCTCAAACTGCCGCCGGAGAAACTGATCCAGCGTAACCTCATGAAAAACCACACGCTCGACTACTGGGAAAGCGGCATGGACCTCGGGCTGTCCCTCGACATGTTTAACAGTTTTGTGCAGTACCAGCAGTTGATGGCTGACAAGTTCGACGAATTCCGCAAGTCGTGGGGGTACACCACCATCGACGCCAACCAGTCGATGAATGGGCTCAACCGTGAGTTGCGTCGCAATGTCGAGGGTGTCCTTGGATAGCAGCTCAGACATCTCATGGAGGAATATTACATCGGAGTGGACCTTGGAGGCACGAAGATACTCGCTGGAGTTTTCGGCAACGATTACCACTGTCTTGCCACGGAAAAAACCAAAACCAAGCCGGAGGGAGGCTACGACGTCGTCTGCGGCCGGATTGTCAAAACTGTCCGCGCCGCCGCCGAGTTAGCCGGCATCGACCCGGCAAAGGCCAGCGGTATGGGCATCGGCGCGCCGGGCTCGATCAGCAGCGACGAGTCGCACGTGTTGTTCGCTCCGAACCTCGATTGGCGTGATGTCGCGCTCAAGGCTGACCTCGAGGCGCAACTTGGCTGCCCCGTCTGGCTTGGCAACGACTGCAATGTGGCCGCGACCGGCATTCACCGGCTCGAGCTCGAGGCCAAGCCCAACGACATGGTCAGCATTTTTCTCGGCACCGGCATCGGTGCGGGCATCATCACCAACGGCGTGTTTCTGACCGGCGCCACCCGGGCGGCCGGCGAGGTGGGGCACATGGTGCTCGATCCGGACGGGCCGGTTTGCGGTTGTGGCACGAGCGGCTGTTTTGAGGCGCTCGCGAGCCGCACAGCGATTTTTAACAGGGTCAAGTCGGCCGTGAACGACGGCGGCGAACTCACTCAATTGATGGAGGCCGACGATCCTTCCGTGACCAGGATTCGCAGCGGCAAACTCCGGCGTGCCGTCGAGGCCGGCGACAAACTGGCCACGGCCGTGCTCGACGAGACCTGTTTTTACACAGGCATCGCCATAGCCAACCTCTGCAACCTGCTCAACCCGGAAGTTGTCGCGCTTGGAGGCGGACTCATCGAGCAGTTGCACACCGTCATGTTGCCGAGAATCCGAGAGGCAGCCCTGGGCCGTATCATGCCCGGCGCGCGGCAGGTGCGAATCATGGCCACCACCCTCGGCGATGCCGCCGGCATTACCGGTGCCGCCATCCTCGCCCACGACCACACATGAGCATTCCATGCGGCGCGGCGTCATCGACATAGGCACCAACTCGGTGAAACTGCTTATCGCCGACCTGCGCGGTGACGAGATTTCGCCGCATCTCGAAACCAGCCGCCAAACCCGACTTGGCCGCGGCCTCTACTCCGGCGGCAAACTCCAGGCCGAACCGATCCAGGCCACCGTCGCTGCGGTGAACGAGCTGCTTGCCTTGGCCAATGCGAACGACTGCAGCGACACGCGAATCATCGCCACCAGTGCCGTACGCGATTCGAGCAACCCAGCTGAGTTGCTCGAATCGCTTGGTCAGGCGGTGGATGTGCTCAGCGGCGACAACGAGGCGCGTCTCGTATTCGCCGGGGTCATGGGCTGTCCACGCTTGGCCAAGTCGCCGATGCTTATGATCGACGTCGGCGGCGGCAGCACCGAGTTCATCGTCGGCGACGTGGGCGGGATGCGTTTTCACACGAGCATCCCGCTTGGCTCGGTGCGTTTGATGGAGCGTCACCCCGTTTCCGATCCCCCGGCCGGAGGTGAACTTGAAACCGTCAGCAAATCGGTCGACCAAACCTTAAGCGAAACATCGCTGCCTGGCTTGCGCGGGCAACTCAACGCTCCTGGCCAAGCGCAGCCGTTTATAATGGTTGGCTCCGGAGGCATGGCGAGCATCCTCGCCAAGATGGAACTGGTTGACGATGATTACGATCGTGAGCGGATGGAGGCTGTCGAGTTGCCGCTTGATCGGGTGACGGCTTGGCGCGAGCGGCTGTGGGGGGGTACCTTGGCAAGGCGTCGGGAAATCACCGGCTTGCCCCCCAAGCGCGCCGACGTCGCCCTGTTCGGCAGCCTGATTTACGAGCAGGCCATGCGGCAGCTTGGCTTCGCCGCCCTGCGGGTCAGCACGCGCGGCATCCGATTCGGCGTTCTGCAAACTAAATGAGGCCAGTCCTAAAAGGGCGCAATGCGAAAGATAGCCCAATTTTAACAAGCAAGAGCTCGATTGTTTTGCTTATTGGTTCTCGGTGCGTTGCCCTAGGCTATCGTATTTTGTCTCTTCAAGAGAACGAATAGAAGAACTTCATGTCCTTCGTGGTGAAAAAAGAAAAGACCCCGCCTCGAAACAAAAAAGACTCGCAAAACGGCCGGTTCGCCTTTACAAAAACGCCCGCCATTGTCCCGTGGTGTAATGGTAGCACAGCGCTCTTTGACAGCGTTAGTTTAGGTTCAAATCCTAGCGGGACAACCATTTCTTTTACTGGGTAAGATACCCATATTTCGCTTCGTAGAACATGTCATGGCGCATTTCGCGCAACTTAAACGGCACAGTTCACTTGAAAAAACACGAAGCGCTAAAGCGTACTCCGTGGCCGTGACTCATCAAATTCGGCCGCGACGGAGTCAAAATCTACCGCCGCAAAATGCCCTCCGGCAACTGGGCCTACCGCATCCCCAACTACAGCTCTGGCAAGCGCCGTTTTGACTGTCATCCCGACGAAGCCTGAGCGATCGAAGCTGCGACGCGTCTGGCATGTGACTCATAATGTTTTTGCGTTGACGAGAGGGGGGGCTCAGCTGCTAGGTAACACCTGTTCTATGAAAATTCATCATATTTCCATATATTTGCTCATAGTCGGCTTTGGCTTGACTCTATATGTCAATGCTCAAGAAGGCCCGTTCAGTCCCGATGATTGGCCGGAAACGGCCGATCCGGATGCTGTCGTTCATTATGTGGACAGCGAATTTCTGTTGTCCTCACCCGGAGATGGTTGGATTGAAGACGGGTTGAGGATTTTGTCCGGGGGTGATCAGGTTACTACCGAGGTGGAGATCGCGGGTGTCAACGCGCTGAAGGTGTCGGTTCATATGAATGTCGCTGACGACGCGTTTGAGGAATGGGCCGATCACGAAGTCATCGATATTCTGATGCTCGTCTATGGGAACTCCGCTGTTCTGGGTGCGGACGGTCAGCCGCGCAACTTTCAATTTCTGACGGGAACCCTCCCCGAGATTAAGTTAGAGACCGGCGGACTAATCCCAGTTGAAGGGCGCAACCAAAAGTGGAACTGGGTTTTGTTCCGTATTCCAAATGGAACTCGAGATTCTGACGGCACACGCTTGGTAGGGTCAATTCCTGATAATGCCCAGGGCTCGTCAACGGCCGGGGGGGTCAATGGAGGGACGATTCGGTTGCAACCTATTCCGGGTTTAATCGTCCGGGCGGTGGCGTTTGGGGAGAAGGGAGCCTTTGGTGAACCGGAACAGGTGAATGTTTTTTTCCCTAATGAAGAATGCCAGCCCGAGCCCAAAACCAATCACGTATTCGTCGATATCGCGAAAAAAACGAGCAATCAATTGACAGTCATCAACGACGATGAACAGCCGGTCAACTATGCTGACGACATTGGCCCCGCAGACGACAAGCGACGTGCTGTGGCTCCACTGGAAGGGTACATCAATTTCGGAATTACTGAGAATTATCTTGGTTTAGCATGCAACGAGCCCAAGACCGTGAAGGTTTGTGTTGAGTATTACGACGATCCTGCGAATGAAGGCACAGTCTTTGGCCCGGACGCCTACGCCGTCGATTCCCAGGGAGGGGTGGCTTATATTGATAATGAAAAACTAGAGGTATTGGAAGGCACAGGTAAATGGGTGCAGCGTGCTTGGGTGTTGAATGGGGTAAACCTTTTGGGTATAGACACAGCCCCCTTGACCGGTGGGCCTCGCTTTATAGCTGATGGAGAACCAGTTTTTATATCCCGCATTGATTTCGCCGTGATGCGGACTGGGGATCATCCATTGGCAGGGGAGGACCCTTTGGCCGATTGTATTATCGATCCAAGAGTATGCGAATACGGGAATTATGCAGAGCTAGACCTGCAAAAAGATATACAGAACGGCATCGACTTGGGCAGATCCGGTGGCGATCAGGAAATGGTCGTTGATGAGGCTGGTCCTGAAGGTGATGTCAGGTTGGCCGTTCGTCCAGCATGGGGTGATGGTAGCCCCAACTCTGCTCATAGTTATCTGAATTTCGCTGTGACTGACGAAGTCTTTGGTCCATCGTCCCAGCCCAACGCCCATCTGGCCATCTGCCTGACCTATTTTGATGATCCTGAATTGATAGGAGCAACCCTGCGGCCGGAGGTATATAAAAGCGAACGGAATGGTCAGGTTGGGTTCGCTTTTACATCTCCTGACTTGGATGTTTCACTGGAAGGAAGCGGAACCTGGAAAACCGCTTACTGGGAGCTTCCTGACATTAACTTTAGCGGGGTCAACCAGGTGCCTCAGGCTGCCGCCCGGTTTGCAACATCCGGCAAAATCTGGATTAGCAGGGTTCAATACGGCGTGTTCCGGAATTGCGGGCCTGATGCAGGTGTGAATCCATTGGAAGAGTGCAAACCAGTTGTGACTCCAAAAATCGGCATCGGGCGAACTGTGGGTGGGGCGGTTCGCTTGAGTTGGCCTGCTTCCGCCGATGATTTCCAGTTACAGTCAACCCGAAGCTTGGGTGGCGGTAAATGGTCGCCGGTGGTGGGGGCGATTACTGTTGACGAGGATCAAAGTGCAATTGTTATGGAGTCGGAAGACACTATCTTTTTCCGGCTCGCAAAGTAATTTTGCACAGGGGGGTACTTTTGGGAACCTCAGGCTGAGAACACACATCAGATGAGCGGTGTAGCCGTTAGATTAATTAGCATCACTGAACGATTCTGATCTAAGGTTTCCATAAGTGCCCACTTGGTAGTTTAATTTATGCTTTTCCAATGCATGGCAACAAGGAGTGGTAAAGTGAAGATGCAATCACTTGGCATTTCCAAAGGATTCACATTAATTGAGTTACTGGTGGTGATTGCAATAATTGCCATACTGAGCGCACTCCTTTTGCCGGCTTTGGCACGGGCCAAAGAGGGGGGGGCGTCGCTCACACTGCATGAATAACCTGCATCAGATCGGCATGGGGATTGAATTGTATCGTCAGGATCATGAGGGTCGGCCGCCATTGTATTTGGTCAATCCTCGCCGTAAAACGTTCGGCTACAAGGGAGGCAACAGGGAGTATTTGGAGAAAGGTTACATTTCAAACACGAACTCGTTTATCTGCCTGTCCGATCGCACGCAAGGGCACATCCCGATCGACCTTGGATGGGAGTATTTCGGCGATTTCACAACCAGTTACGCGTATCACCTCGGCCCTTGGCAACAGGAGCGGCCTGATGGTCAGCGTTGGCTCAAGGACCAAATCAAGCGTTGGGGCTCTCGGTTTATTGTCGCGGCCTGCCCGTGGCATCGACATTTGTTCAGTGGTTGGACTGGAAAGGAACCAAAGTTTGATCGAAAGACTAACATCAAAGACATAGCATTACGCTTCGATGGAAGCATCGACAGTTTTTCCTGGCCAGCCAAAAACTGGGAGGAAGAACCCTACAGGTGAGGTGGGTTCTTCATTAATTTGTATCTAGGCGACGCTGAAAAAAACTTTTTAATATTTTGAAAGGAATGGTGCGGATGTGAACGCGAAGAATATACTTGGAACACCTCTAGATCAGGCCAAAAATAAAACCAAAATCATCGACCTCCTCCGCAAACACGGAGCCAAGACGGGTGAAGAATTGAAAACTAAAGGGAAATGAGCGAAGAACCGTAACACGATCCGAATGTCCCCGATTCAAATAATCCGTGGTGTCCGAAGTGTGAAGTGCACACCTAAATCTTCTACGAGAGGCCTAGCTTTATTTAGGCGAGAAGTTCGGGAAGATTGCCGGTGCTGTCGGCGAAGCGGTTGGTGACACCGGTTTGCTCGAGCATGGTAGCAAACACGTTTGCAAACGGTGTGTCTTCTCCGTATTTGAGGTACTGACCATGCTTGAAGCCAAGGCCACGTCCCCCAGCAAGTACGAGTGGATAATTTTTGTTCGTGTGCGTGGTGCTGTTACTGCAACCATAAATAATGGTGGTTTGATCGAGCAAAGTTGCATCACTCTCCGGTCCGGCCGGCGTCTTGCTCATGCGATCAAGGAAGGTGGCGAACTGCTCCGCTAGAAAACGGTCCCACTTACCCAGCGGTTCGACACCCTCGGCCTTGTTCCAGTCGTGAGCCAGACCGTGGAGGTGTTTCCCAATACCGAGCAATTGCGGGAACTTGCCTCCCAAAGTGGTGGCATCTCCCATGCTGCCGATCTGGTAGGTGGCGACACGGGTGGAGTCGGTCATGAACGCGAGGTGCATCAACTCGTACATGGTAGCCACAAACTCAGTCGGCACTTTTGAGTCGGCATCGAGCTGAAGTCGTTCGCGATCGGCGTCGGTTAGGCCTGGCTTGGGGATGTCGATCCACTGCTGGGCGCGGGCAACGCGTTTCTCCACATGCCGGACGGAGTCGAGGTATTCATCAAATTTTTGTTGGTCGAACTTGCCCAGGCGACGCCGAAGTTTGCCGGCGTCATCCATGACGAGGTCGAGCAGGCTGCCGCTGCTCTTCAAGCGACGGCGGTGACGACGGTTATCAGGGTCGCCCGCACCGAACAAGCGATTGAAGATCTGCTGTGGCTGGTTAAGCGCGGGGATCGGCCGGCCGTGCAGGTTGTAGGAAAGTGTACTGGATCGAGTGGGCTCGCCCACACCACCGTCAGTCGACATCACGAGCGAGTCGAACCGGGTTTGACCGGCGAAGTGCTCCGCGGCGACCTGATCCATTGACTGGGTGTTGTGCAGGTCGCGGCTCAGCAGATCGCAACCGGTAAGGAATGTGTCTGCGCTGTCATGCCCACCGATCTTGCGCACTTCTGGATGAGACAGTCCTCCGAGAACGGTCACTTGATCCCGGTATGCCTCGAGCGGCTGAAGGCTCTTGTTGAAAGTGAACTCGCGGCCCTCGCCCTTGGGGAACCACCCCCACTCGGCCTTCGCGCTTTTCTCCTCCTGAATGGAAACACCGAAGGGAAAGTAGACCGCGGCCAAGCGACGGGGCTCGGCCACCGTTTTGGCCTTGGCCATGGCGTCGAGCGCCGGCAATGCCAGTGCCACTCCGGTGCCACGTAAAAAGGAACGGCGATTAAGCTGCCAGGATTTGGATGCAATACGGCTCATGAGCTTTTATTTAGTGCGGAAAACCTCGCTTTTCACGATAGATTGAACCAATGACTGTACTCTCATTTTATCGTCGGCGAAGCGACGGGTCAATGCATCGATGTGTTTTTCGTCGGAAAACTCGAGTGACCGGCCAAGCGCATAGGTCAAGAGTTTCACCACGAAAGCGCGAGCAAACTGCTCACGTCGCTCGGTAAGCAGATAATCTTTCAG
>Ga0115000_10000199_pt1 | contig 55479 bp, 50 predicted proteins | sample ArcticOcean_MG_C_6_FD_89690 | JGI IMG/M metagenome (GOLD analysis project Ga0115000, IMG submission 89690) | Marine microbial communities from western Arctic Ocean - ArcticOcean_MG_CB8_128 | ecosystem: Environmental > Aquatic > Marine > Oceanic | place: Arctic Ocean: Canada Basin | collected... | reverse complement strand
GCGGGGCTACACCGTCAGGTGATCGGCCGACCCTCGTCTTGTCGCTCATGCGCATGAACCAAATCGAATCCGTCGATAAGGAGAGGTACACGATTACTACCCAAGCGGGGGTCTCCATTCAGAACCTGCACGAGGCGGCCGCTTCCGTTGATCGACTTTTTGCTCCTGACTGGGGTGCGCGTGGCAGCGCCACAATCGGTGGTGGAATGTCCACCAATGCCGGCGGCAACAACGTACTTCGCTACGGCAATATGCGCGACCAGATTATGGGGCTTGAAGTCGTCCTACCTGATGGTCGGGTCTGGAACGGTCTACGAGCGCTACGCAAAGACAGTTCGGGATATGACTTAAAACAGCTGTTCATCGGGGCTGAAGGCACCCTTGGCATCGTCACCCGGGCCACAGTCAAACTGCATCCAGCGACGCCCAACACACAGTCGGCGTTGGCAGCCCTCACCTCGCTGGACAACCTAGGCGGCCTCTTCGATTTGGCCCGCGAGTACGCCGCCGAATCCGTCACCGCATTCGAACTTGTGCCCAATATGGGCCTCACCCAAGTGTGCAAAGTGTTCGATCTTCAACGACCGATCAGCACCATCGAAGACTTCTATGTACTCATCAAGGTCGCCGCAGCGCAACCGGTCACCGACATGATCGCCGACTTCTTGTCAGCCGCGGCCAACGCTGGACTCATCAGCGATGCGATCGTGGCTGGCACCCAAGACCAAGAAGATCGTCTCTGGATGATCCGAGACGAACTTTCTCCATCGGGCATCTACCAACACCACGCCGTCGGACTCAAGATGGACATCGCTGTACCCATCGACAAAATTGCCGACTATCACGATGGTGTAAGCGCTATCGCCAGCAAGATCGTGCCCCGGGCCTACACCTACGGCTTTGGTCACATTGGCGACGGCAACCTGCACATGATGGTGATGCCGTTTGACGACGACTACGTCGACGAGTTTGTTTCCAAGAAGCCCGAACTCATCGCCGCTATCGACGAGGCCACCTTCGCCTTGGGTGGCACGTTGAGCGCCGAGCACGGGATCGGGCAAGAACTCCGGGCCCGCATCGGTGCCCAGAAGTCCGATCTCGAGTGGGAAATGATGCGCTCCATCAAGGCCATGTTCGACCCAGACGGTCGCATGAACCCCGGCAAACTGTTTCCACCCAGCTAACCAGCTAGACCCTTTTTACTAGCCCAGGGTGAGAGTGTCGAGATCCTTGGCTACGACGATTTCTCCTTCGAAGCCACCTGCTCGGACATCCTGGACAAAAAGCTGCTCGTCCTCTTCAGTCAGCGGCGCCGGAATCAAATGCGTCAAAATGAGTTTGCCGACACCGGCCTCCTTAGCTTGGGCGCCAATGAGTCGCGTGTCGGCGTGATAGTCGAGGATGAACTGCCTCGCCTCGGGTAATGCCTGGATTGCCTCGAACCGCATGGCCTCATAGACCAGTACATCGGCGCCGGCCGCTAGCTCGGCCACTTCACCACACACCAAGGTGTCACCACTGATGGCGATGCTGCCGTCAGGTGAATCGACCCTGTAACCCACGGCATGCGACACCGGTTCATGGCGTACCTGCATGGCCGAAACCCGCACGTCACCTAGACTCCATACTTCGGTGAGCGCGGTTGGTAACTCGAATGCAGTGACGTTGACCTGCGGTTTTGTGGCGCGATGGTTGTGCTCGACCCGGACCGCAACATCCTCTTCCCATGCATCTAGCATCTTGTCGACAAACCGCTCAGCCGGCCCGGCGGGCAGAACAACAGGCATCGGTAGATTGCCCCCCGCCCGGTCCATCACCCAGCGCGACAACACCAAATCCTGCAACCCCGTAAGGTGATCACTGTGATGGTGTGTGACAAAGACCCCATCCAACTGACCGGGCCAAACTCCCATCGCGGCCAACCGCATAAGGGTGGATCGACCAGCGTCAAACTGCAGGTTGACGTCACCGCACTGCACCAACACCCCTGGGCCGGCACGATCCGGCGAAGGAATCGGAGTGCCACTACCCGTAATCGTCACTGAGGTCGTCATACCTTGACCGTAACCCATCCAAATCGCAGTGGTAAGCCCCGCTGAGTGGGGCTTACCACTGCGATTTGAGTGAGGGTGACTAGTTGTTCACCATTTCAGCGGTCACGACCACCATGAGCACGTCACGACCTGGGCACACGCCTGTATCGACGGATCGAAGCGCAGCGTCGGTTACCACGAAGCCAACACCGGACGGGCACGCGACCATGGCCGACGTCTCGGCCGCTACAAAAACACCTTCATCAGATACCAGCGGCCCGTCAGTGACATAGATATACAACGCATCCGCAGAGTCGTTGCTGACTTCGATGGTTGGTTCGGCGTCAGACCCTCCTACCACTGCCCAAGTGATCCAAAACATCGCGAGGATCACAATTGCGCTGGCGAACAAACCAACAACCCACACCTTCCATCGCGGCCAACCACCGTGATCGACAGGTTCGGTACTCCGCCGCGCCGTCTGGTTTGCTCGCTCAGGCACAGAGTTAGTCACCTGTTGAATCTAACCACCCCGAACCGAACCGGTGGGCAATCATCGGGCCAAGGCCCGATGATTGCCCACAACTTCGTTGTTTGCTGGTGGTTGGTGCCCTAGTTGGAACTGGCCCCGAGGCGTTGAGCTTCTGCCCGGAATTTGGCAACGTTGGTTTCTTTCAACGATTCGTAGCCACGGATGATGTCGGGTAATTCGGCGATGATCACCGCTCGATCGTAGGTATCTACTGAAAGGTCATCCAAGGAGCCCCTGACCATCGATTTGTACTCGTCAATGAGATCCCGTTCAAGTTGCCGATGTTTCGTTCGGCCAAATACATCGGTGGCCTTGCCACGTACACCTTTCAACCGGGCCAGGATTGCAAATGCGGCCGAACCAGTGCGACGCAAACCGATCTTCTTGTCGCGTCCCATACGTCGCATCGCTGGTGGATGCAGTTTGTAGGTGATCTTGGCTCCAGAACCAAACTGCTCGCTCACCGCGGCAGCAAACTGCTCGGACCGATACAACCGGGCCACTTCGTATTCGTCTTTGTAGGCCATCAACTTGTAGAGGTAACGAGCAACCGCCTCGGTCAATCGAGTGTCGTCACCAACTGAGGCTTCGGCGACTCGAACCATCTGTACGAACTCGACATAGCTTCGTGAGTAGCCCTGGTTTTGATAGTCAATGAGGTCCGGGACCCGGATAGTCAGCAAGCGAGTAAGTTCGGCCGACGGATCTTCGACCTGCTCCATGAGAGTGGCCACCTGAGGCGAAACGGTAGGCGTCGAGTCAACGGCAACAAGATCGAGTCCATCAACCCACTCCGGATCGAGCACCATCTGGCGACCCGCCCGGAAGGCCTGATGATTCATGTCCACCGCCGTACCGTTGATCTCGATAGCTCGCTCGATCGACGCCGCCGAGATCGGAATTACCCCTGCTTGATATGCGGCCCCGAGCACCATCACGTTGGCAGGTAGTTGCGTCTTAAACAGCGCATCAGACAGCGCTCCCGCATCGAAATACACATTACGTTCGGCCACCGTTGCGCCGTCGATAGCCGTGCGCAACGCGTCCCATTCGGGGTAACTGGTGGCAAGGTCCCGCACCATCACAGCGGTAGGCACCTGGTTAGATGACACAATCGCCACGGTGCGATCGGGTGAAGCTTTGGCAATGTTGATTGGTGTGACAGCGGTGAGCGGGTCGAAGATGAGGAAAGCATCGGCCTCACCACCGCCAATCTTGGTTACCTGATCGCCTGACGCATCAGCACCATGACGAATCTTCATGTGCGCGATAACCGATCCGGCTTTCTGCGACAAGCCGGTCTGATCGAGCCCATGGGCTTCTTTACCATCGAGCATTGTGGCCGTAGCCAACATCTGATTGATGGTCACCACACCAGTGCCGCCTATACCCACCATCACGATGTCGCCTTCGTCGAGTCGATCAGGCTCGGGCAGATCAGCCGACAACGGGGCGAAAAGCACACCCGCCTTTTGTGCGCCGGCGGGATCAGGAATGACCTCTACAAAGGCGGGACAATCACCTTCCATGCACGTGTAATCGAAATTGCATGAGGACTGATGGATCTGCGTCTTGCGCCCAAATTCGGTGTCGGTTGGTTGCACGGACAAGCACGTCGACTTGGCTCCACAATCGCCGCAACCCTCACACACCAGTTCGTTGATGAACACCCGCATGGCCGGATTAACCAGCGTGCCCCGCTTGCGTTTGCGACGCTTCTCGGCCGCGCACTCTTGATCATAAATCAGCACCGTGCAACCAGGAATGTCGCGCAGCAACCGCTGGGCTTCGTCCAACCGACTGCGATCCCAAATCTCAACTCCGGGGGCAAACGACGCGCCCCGCGGATACTTCTTGACGTCTTCGGTAACCACCATCACCTTCGCGGCACCTTCAGCGTGCATGGACCACGACAGTTCGGGCACCGGCATCTGCCCATCAATATTTTGGCCACCGGTCATCGCCACGGCATCGTTGTACAAGATCTTGTAGGTGACGTTGGTGCCAGCAGCAATAGCCTGGCGCACTGCCAGGCTGCCGGAGTGATGAAACGTGCCATCACCAATGTGCTGGAAGCGGTGCTCCATCGACACAAACGGGGCCGCGCCCACCCACTGGATACCTTCAGCGCCCATATGGCAGATGCCGAAATTGTTGCGCTCGGGGACGGTGGCCGACATGCCGTGACAACCAATGCCGCCACCAGCTTCGGACCCCTCGGGGACCCACGTGGAAGTGCTGTGGGGACAACCTGAGCAGAACGCGGCGGTGCGATTGGCGGCCGCATCTACAACCGTAATCGCTATGCGCTTTGGTTCGGCCGGAGTCAAGGCCTCGGCGCCGAATCGATCGCTGAGGAAAGGCCGGAGTAGACCCACCACTAAGTCGGTATCCATTTCACCATGACCAGGGAACCAGTAGTCGCCGGTAGCGGTCCGCTTCCCGAGCACCTGAGGCGCCTTAGCCACACCATAAAGAATACCCTTGACCTGCGATTCTATAAATCCACGCTTCTCTTCAATCACCACAATCGTGTCAAGACCAGCAGCAAACTCACCCAATGATGTGGGCTCCAGGGGCCAGATAACCGTCGGTTTGAAGATCCGGATTCCTCGCCGTTGCAGTTCGTAATCAGACAACCCAAGCTTGTCGAACGCGGCACGGACGTCGTAGTACGTCTTGCCAGCCGCAACAATCCCCAACGTGGCATCGCTAGTAGGAACTGTCGAGTAGTTCAGTCGATTGTGCGCTATCCATTGCTCGGCCGCGGGTAAACGACCGGCGTACTGTTCACGTTCCATCGCCACCGAGCCAGCGCCGATAAGCAAATCTTCCTGCGTGTGCGCCCATGGTTTGCCCTCGAACTCCCACTCGGGTCGAGACACCATGACCCGGCCCGGCCCAACCTTCACCGAGGTATACGCATCGGCCACGTTGGTAACCAACTTCAGCGCCGACCACGAACCGGCATAACGCGACATCTCCAAACCGAGCCGTCCGTAATCGAGAACCTCCTGCACTGTGCCCGGATACAGGATCGGAGTAGCCAAGTGTTGCAACATAAATTCCGACCCCGAGGCCAGAGTCGAAGACTTGGAACTGGGATCATCCCCCGTCACCATCAAAACGCCACCACTGGGATCTACGCCACTGATGTTGGCGTGCATGATCGCGTCGCCTGACCGATCAAGACCAGGCGCCTTGCCGTACCACATACCCAAAACGCCGTCGTATTTGCTTGACCAGTTACGCCTAGCTAGCTGACTTCCCCACACCGCCGTGGCGGCGAGATCCTCATTCACGCCAGGGGTAAAAGTAATGTTGTTGGCATCAAGCTCGGACTGGTTCTGCTCCATCAGAGCATCCACACCACCAACCGGAGAGCCGCGGTAACCACTTACAAATGCGGCATTGGCCAGGCCATCACGCCGATCGGCCCGCAACTGATCGATCAAAATGCGCAACATGGCCTGCACACCCGACATGGCGACATCACCATCGTCGACCCGGAAACGATCACTTAGTTCAAATTCGGCTAAAGCCATGGCAGCACCACCTTCGAAACGATTTCAAGGAAAAGAAGCAACAAAATTACATCGGGGGGATCGGGACATAAATCAACACCACTCTGACAATGCAGTCAGCCAGTGCCACGACATCTAATGTGTCACACAAGGGAACACCGACCTGATGTCGAACCCCTCCCCTGCACCTTCGCACAGACCTGAGTGCATAATCGACCCAAAACCCCGTAACGCTCACAAATCTTCCAGAACTCGAATGAGGCAGCATGACACGTAAAGCCATCGAAGCACCCAGCATCATTCACGCCAACCCGTTGCCGTCGGCCTGCATGGTGGGCCCGATGCTCGAAACCAGCGTGATCCCACCGTTCGACCCCAACACACGCGACATCCCCGAGTCCGTCGATGCTCAGGTCGCCAACCTATTCACCCACATTGGATCCATCCTCGAAGTGGCCGAGGGAACCTGGGACGACATCATCAAGATCACGTTCTTCGTACAAACGGGCGATGTGCGCCCGGCCATTAATGGACCGTGGTTGGAACACTTCCCCGACGCCGAAACCCGCCCCGCCCGCCACACCCAGGTAGTCGGAGGCAACGGCCCAGCAATGGCCAAGTGCAGTTTCACCGCCTACATCGAGCAATAGCCCTAGCCCAACCCTCCCAAACCCTCCCCAACACCCAACTTCGCGCCCCAACCAATTCCCAACTGGTAGGCGTACATGACACCCTGACCCGCCTTTGGGCCTACCAGTTGGATCTTGATGGTTACGTTCGGGGTCTTGGTGGGATGGGGTTGGAGGTCTACGCGTTAGCTTTAGCAAGTGATTCTTTCCATACTCACGGTGCTTGGCGGCATCATCGTTTTGGCTATTGCTGCCGACACTGCTGTCGATGCCGCCGAAGGCGTGTCTAAACAACTTGGCATTTCTCCGATAATCGTCGGTTCTCTCGTCGTTGGCCTCGGAACGTCACTTCCTGAAATGGTCGTAAGTAGCATCGCCGCCGCCCAGCGAGACACCATCGACCTCGCCGCCAGCAACATCGTTGGCTCCAACCTCGCCAACCTCACACTCGCTCTCGGCGCCGCCGCCCTCATTACCCATGTGACCGCACCCCGCGAAATCTTCGTTCGAGAAGGCGGCCTCATGTTGGCCGCCGCCGCGCTCTTCGGCGGGTTCGCTCTCACCGGACGACTCGAACAATGGCACGGCATAGCACTACTGATCGTCATGATTGGAGCCGCAATCATGATTGCTCTCAATGGCCCAGCGGAAACCACTTCAAAAATTGTGCACATCGACCGGCGCAAAATTTCCCAAGCATTTATCACTGCACTGATTGCCCTAATCGGCGTGGTCATCGGTGCACAACTGCTGGTCAGCGGCGCCGTCGACATCGCCAAGGAATTGGGTGTATCCGAAGCCTTAACCGGCCTCACCATCGTATCGATCGGCACCAGCCTGCCCGAGATCGCCACTGCGGTTGCGGCGGCCCGCCGCGGATCAGTTGAACTCATCATCGGCAACGTCTTCGGCTCTAACATCTTCAATGCCCTTGCCGTCGGCGGCGTCGCCGGAATACTGGGAACAGGTGAGATCGTCGAAACCACCAACACCAGTTTGTGGATCATGATCGGAGTCTCAGCCATCGTGCTCACCGTCGGCCTTGTCGGACGTGGCTACAGCCGCTCAACAGGAATCGCCTTACTGCTCGCCTATCCGGTCATTCTCATATTCGCCACTTAGTTTCTTGCTCTTCGCCCATGTGGGACTTTCCCCTTATTGGCTCGTCGCTTTCGCCGGTTCGACTTCGGCGTCTACTATCACCAGCAGGCCTAGGAGGTCTTGATGAGCCTGTACTACGTGCAAAAATTTCTCTACGAAATCAACCGTAGCGAAACCGTCCGCGACCAGTACTTTGCTGATCGGACCGGATCGCTAGCCTCCTACGACCTCACCGACGAAGAGGTCCGCTCCCTCGTCGAACCCGACATTGGGATGCTCTTCCACATGGGTGTCAACGGTCAAATCCTCATGCACTTCGCCCCCTTGCACGGCATTGAGTGGTTTGACTACCTCCGGCTTATGCGCGAAGGTATCGCCGAACACGGCCCCGTCCGTGCTGGGGTATACGCCATAACCGGTTATGAGGGAGTCGACAATCACGCCGACAACCTCGGTCAACAAAGCCACGCCATCGATGGTGTCCCAAGCACAACGTCAGCTACAGAGGAGTCCTGAAATGCCACTCGTTTATGCCGGTGTTTGTAGCCACGCCCCAGGCATCGTCGGACGATCCGACCAAGCCGACCCCACCATTCGCAACGAGTTATACGCCGCATTCGACCAAATGCGCCAGGGCATCGAAGCCACCAAACCCGACGCACTTGTCGTCGTTGCCGCCGAGCACTTCGCCAACTTCTTCATGGACAACATGCCCAGTTTCGCCATTGGTATGGCCAATTCTTACACCGGCCCCATAGAAGATACGGCGTGGCTCGGAATCGACAAAACGAAGGTCCCCGGCAACGCCGAACTCTCCAAACGTTTCATCAAAGAAGTAATGAACACTTCCGATGTGGCCTACGCCGAAGAATGGCAATTCGACCACGGCATCATGGTTCCGCTTCACTTCCTCACTCCCAACTACAACCTCCCCATCATCCCGGTCAACATCAACTGCCAAGGTCCGCCGCTTGCGCCACTGCACCGATCCTGGGCCTTTGGTGAGTCACTCCGTGCCGCAGCCGACGCGCTTCCAGAACGCATCGCAATCGTTGGCACGGGCGGTATTTCGCACTGGCCTGCCACTCCCGACTCCGGGAAGATAAACGAACCATGGGATGCTGAGTTTCTCGACCGATGGTGCCGCAACGATCGCGACGCCCTACTCGACTACGACGACACCACTATTTATGCCGATGCTGGTCAGGGCGGGTTTGAAATCCGCACGTTTATCGCAATTAGCGCTGCCGCAAAGCAGGCACCCGGCACCGTGCACTTCTACGCACCTATCCCCATATTCGCCGTGGGTTGCACGATCGCCAGCTACGCCATCTAGGTCAACGGGCCGCTCATCGGCACCGTTAAAAGCAATCAGCGTGATTGTCGCACCTGATTGCTGACCCCTTCGACTACTTCGCCGACAGCTACACGCGTGGTTTCGCCGGTGGAACGATCGGTAAGTTCAACCTCACCATCGTCCAACGCTCGAGGCCCAATCGTAATACGCAGCGGAATGCCGATGAGTTCAGCATCAGCAAACTTGACCCCGGCTCGGCCAGCACGGTCGTCGAGAATTACGTCGATGCCCTGAGCGAGAAGCTCGGCGTACATGGCTTCGGCGGCGGAGACCGATGCATCATCCTTCATGTTGACGATGGTGATGACCACCTCGTACGGCGCAATCGACATTGGCCAAATGAGACCATTGTCGTCGTGATGGGTTTCGGCCGCGGCAGCCATGCCACGCCCAATACCGATGCCGTACGAACCCATGACAATCGGCACATTTTTGCCATCTTGATTGATAACAGTGGCACCCATGGCCTCGGCGTACTTCGTCCCAAGTTTAAAGATATGACCGGACTCGATACAGCGAACAATCTCGAGGGTTTCGCCACAATCGGCACAGTTCTCGCCCGCTTTTACCTCGCGAAGATTAGCCCAATCGGTCACGGCAATGTCACGCTCTACATTCACACCACGCCAGTGCCAATCGTCCTCGTTAGCTCCGGTGGTCATCGAGGTGCGGCCACGAAGCGCTTCGTCGGCCACAATCTTGAGCCCCTCAACACCGACGGCGCCGAGGCTTCCGGGGTTGGCACCCAACGTCTTAAGCACCTCTTCGGCGGAGGCCGGACGCATAGCAATGGCTTGCGCCGTGTCCTTGAGTTTTTGTTCGTTCAGTTGATGATCGCCACGTAGCAAGGCGATAACTAGTTCGTAATCGATCACCATGATGAGGCTCTTGATCTGATGTTCCGCGGTAGCACCGCCATCGAACTCGGCCAACGCCTTGATCGTACGAACGCCGGGTGTCGCAAACTTCTCTGGCGCGTCAAATTCGGCTCCATCTGCCACCGCGGTGAGGGCCGAGGTGGCTCGCTCAACATTGGCCGCATACCCACACGAGCAGCGGATGACATCGTCTTCGCCTGCAGGTGACGGAACCATGAATTCGACCGAATCGCTGCCACCCATCGACCCCGAGGAAGCTTCAACCGGGAAAGCCGGAAGGCCACAGCGTTCAAAAATACGCAGATACGCGGCATGGTGCGCATCGAAGGCTGCGTCGAGGCCTGCCTGATCGAGATCGAGGCTGTAACTGTCCTTCATGGCAAACTCGCGCACCCGCAAAAGGCCACTCTTCGGACGAGCTTCGTCACGGAACTTAGTCTGGATCTGATACCAGATCTGGGGGAACGCTTTGTACGAGTTGAGTTCGGTGGCCACGCTGGCAAAGACCTCTTCGTGGGTCATCCCGAGCGTTGTGTCGGCGCCCTTGCGGTCGGTGAAGCGAAACATTTCTTCGCCCATGGTTTCCCAGCGGCCTGACTTCTTCCAGATCGACGCGGGGTGCATAGCTGGGAGCAAGAACTCTTGACCGCCAATCGCGTTGATCTCCTGTCGGACAATCGCCGCCACTTTTTCGTGGACTTTCCAGCCAAGGGGCAGCATCGAGTAGTGGCCCGCATGCAACTGACGCATGAAGCCGCCACGAATGAGCAGTTTGTGACTTGCCGCCTCGGCATCAGCCGGTGCATCACGAAGAGTAGGAATAAAGAGCTTTGACCAACGCATAGCGACAAACGCTAGCCGCATCAAACCACCGCCCTACCCCCGTTTCCCAAATCCCGGCGATTTGACCCGCTGATGCGGGGGTAAACGCTGGGGTTTGGGGAAGGGAAAGAGGAAGGAGGAGTCTACTGGGGCGGTGCCGGTGCGGGTGGACGATCGGCTGTTGGTGCTGGTGGTAGCTCTTCCAAATCGGTTCCGCCGCCACGCATCGCCTCGGCTATGCCACTTACCGCACCCAATATCCCGGCAAAATCAGTAGGCACAATTAGCTTGGTGGCTTTACCGTCACCCAAAGCACTGAGCATTTCGAGGTACTTAACCGCCAACAACTCGTTGTCGGGTGCTCCATCGTGGATGCCCTTAAATTCTTGACGAATCGCCTCACCGCGACCAGTAGCAACCTGTTCGAGTCGGAAGCGTTCGGCCTCGGCCTCGGTACGTACCGCCTGAGCGGAACCTTCGGCGGCGAGAATCTGTTGCTGGCGGCGACCCTCGGCGTGCAAAATCGTGGCCTGCTTGTCGCCCTCGGCCCGAGTTATTTCGGACTCACGGAAACCCTCCGCCTCGGTGACGGTGGCACGGCGAGTACGTTCGGCCTTCATCTGCTCGTGCATGGCGTTCATGACGTCGATGGGAGGATCGATGCGTTGGATCTCGACACGAACGACACGAACGCCCCACTTGTCGGTGGCTTCATCAAGAACGTGCCGAAGTTGGGTGTTGATGCTGTCGCGCGACGTGAGGGCGTTGTCGAGGGACAGATCGCCGATCAAGTTACGCAAGTTGGTCTGGGCCAGTTTGGTTATGGCTAACACAAAGTTGGCGATGTTGTACACCAACCGTTGCGGATCAGTGGGCTCGTAGAACACCACGGCATCAACAGACACAACCACGTTGTCTGCCGTGATTACCTCTTGCGGCGGAACATCAACTACCTGTTCGCGCATGTCGACGAACTTGATCGAATCGATGAACGGAATGAGAATATGCAGCCCAGGTTCAGCGGTTCCCTTGTACTTACCTAGTCGTTCGAGAATGCCTCGCTGATACGGGCTGACGATCTTTATCGCCGAGAACAAGAACGCGAAAATAACTAGGACAATCGGGATGAAAATAATGGCAATCATGCTTACCTTTCAGCGCCACGCGAGGTGACAGTAACGGCCGAGGTGGCCAAACAACTAGAGAACTATGGTGCCCAACGAAACAGGTCGGACGATCACACGGGTACCACGCATTTTGAGTACTTCGATTTCCATGCCTACGGCCAGACCTGATCCGTCGTCGGTTTCGGCCGGCCAGATCTCGGTACCAATCTGGACTTCGCCAGCACCGGTAGACCCGGCGGGGATTGCGTCAATAACGGCGCCTTTGAGACCCACCAGACGCGATGCCCCAACGCCTAAGAGGCGGGGCATGTCGGACAAGTTGTGACGGAAAAACTTCCACATTATGACGAACAACACGATGCCGCCCACAATAAAGATGACCCACTGGATAGAAATCGGAGCGCCAGCAAATCCGACGATCGACGCGATAAAGGCACTAACGCCAAACGGCAACAAAACAAACCCTGGTAATGCGAGTTCGCCCGCCACGAATAGAAAGGCGGCCACTAACCAAATTAGACCCATCACTTCTGGTTCCATGAACTAAACCTAGCTCATTTTGGCCAATATTTCAGGTCGCTTACCTTAATTTCTACGCCGGAACCTGCACCAGTCAGTCAACTGCCGGAAGGGTGAAATAAGGCAGGAAGAACTGAACCAACGGACCGATTGAAAGGGTGAACCACGCCGTACCAAAACCAGCCGTACCACCCAACAGCAACCCGAGAATCAGCACGGTAACTTCGATACCTGTGCGAGCCTTCCAGATTTCGACACCGCGACGATTGATGGCTGTCATCAATCCATCACGTGGGCCCGGGCCAAGGCCACCGCCGATGTAGAGCCCCGATCCCAGCCCAATTACGACCGGACCGCCGACCATCATCGCAACGCGTAACCACATCGCATCGGGCTCACCAAGCCACGGCGACACAATGTCCACCGTCGCCCCAATGATTACCGCATTGAGCACGGTTCCCAGGCCCAACTTTTCCTTCAACGGGATGAACAGCAATACGACAAAGACACCCGTCAACATGATCACGGCGCCAAACGAAAGCCCCGTCAATTCTGAGATGCCTTCGTGGAACACATTCCATGCGCCGTTGCCCAAGAATGCCTGTTTCATCAGCGTCACGCCGACGCCAAAAAGCACCAGACCTAGGCAGACTTGAGGAAGACGACGCACGATCTGTCGCCATGGCATGGTGATAAGCACCAGAGCACCCTAACTGCGCAGCGTCACACCAATTGACATAGATTTCGGCAGCGATCAGCCCTCTCGTCCCAAGCGGGCCAACGGTTAGTCGACCGCACGTCCGTAAAGCGCTAGCTCATCAGCGGTTTCGTCATCAACGTGGTAGGTCTCGTCGTCGTTGGGAAATGCACCGCTTCGAACATCAGCGGCAAACTCGCTGAGTGCTTCGATACTGGCTGAATTGATATCGGCGTACTTGCGCACAAACTTTGGAACGAACCGATCTTCGATGCCAAGCACATCGTGAAACACCAGGACCTGACCATCGCAGCCGCCGCCGGCGCCGATACCAATGGTCGGGATATCGATGGCGTTGGTCACCATGTTGGCTACAACATCAGGAACACCTTCGACCACGATCGCAAAGCAACCCGCATGCTGAAGGGCCTTGGCCTCTTCGACGAGTTGCAGCGCAGCTTCGGTGCTTTTTGCTTGCACTCGAAAGCCCCCGAAGGCATTGACCGACTGTGGAGTGAGGCCCACATGGCCCATGACAGGAATTTCGGCCGCGACGAGTGCTTCGACCATCGGGATGCGGTTGCGTCCGCCTTCCAGTTTGACGCATTGAGCGCCGGCGCGAATCAATTTGGCGGCATTACGAACAGTTTCTTTGACGGAAACGTGATAGCTCATCCAGGGAAGATCGCCCACGATAAGCGCATCGGGTTTGGCTCGAGCGACGGCGGCGGTGTGATGGGCCATGTCGTCGGTAGTGACCTGCAACGTGTCTTCGTACCCGAGCACGACCATGGCTACAGAGTCGCCTACGAGAATCATGTCGGCGCCAGATTCGGACACCATCCGTGCACTAGGCGCGTCGTAAGCGGTGATCATGACCATGGGGTCAGATCCATCGCGAACTTTGCGAGAGGCAATTGAAGGCACAGTATTGCGAGCCATAAGTTTTCTCCTTAACCCCGTCCAGTGCATGAGCTACCGGCAGTTGTAGACAGTGTAGAGGAAAACGTCAACCCGCCAAGCAATTTCTCCTAAGTGAGCCCGGAACGGAAGTGCAGGGCGATAAGCGCCGTGCCTATCAGCCGTAGGGAGTCGCACTAGCGGTGCGGCGAATAGGCCTAGTGGTTGGGCAGGGGAAAGCTTCTTCTGAGGTGATTGAACGCACACGAGGGACATGCTTCTACTTCGTAAACCGTGAAGTTTCCTTTGCGTTGCAGTAATCGACCCCATTCGCCCTCGGTAGCCACACACCGTCCATGAGCGGGCAACCTTGGTCCGAATACGTACCGGACGGTTACCAGGTCTGCTTTCTCACAGATGGGGCATTCGTCGTCGGTTGGCGTTCCGATCTCGCGTGCGGCGCGCACTAACTCGGGGTGCGAATCACATACTTCGTGTACCGCCAATTCGCCGGAGTGAAACCGTTGCACTACGCCCAAGCGGGCGAGGCGGTAGTCGATTACGCCATTGACTGCCGTGGTGGCGTCGACAGCATTGGGGCGGATGGGCATGGGTGCGACCGTAGTTGATCTGACTTGGGAACCGCTAGCTCTCGGTGGTCAAGTTCTGTTGGGGGTCACGAAACGTCTCAACTATGGCTAACGCATCTGCCTCGGTTAGTGGTCCGTGATCAAACCGGTATTCGCGGAACGCTTCAAGAACTTCGCCCACAACACGGCCGCTCTCGATACCAAGAATCTTCATGACCCGTTCACCACCAAATGGCATCGAGTAGTCGTCAAGGTCCTCGGTCTGCGCTAAACGGTGGAGGCCAGCGCTGGCCTGATCGATGACCTTGCGCAAGTCGGCGTTGGGGTGGGCTTCGTTGAGTAACTCTGCCAACAACATCGACCGGTTTCGGTCGCGTCCAATTCCTGCGGCCCATCGACGTAAATTGGGATCATCGCCGACCGCTTTTCCTAGCGTTGCGGTTCCCCCAATAATGCGACCGATTTGTTTACCCTCATCAGCCGAATAACGACGTTGACGCGCCCACGTTTGCCCGCCATCAACGGTCGGTTCGATGTGATCGCCAACCAGGTCAAACCAAGCCAGCGCTGCTAACCGGCCAATAGGATCATTGCTGTCTGTGCCTTGCAAAACTTTCAATGGTGCATTTTCACCACTGACCAAAACCTTGCTTACGCCTGGCATCATCTGCGCCAACACACCACTTGAGGCCAACAAATGGAACCCCGGACCAGGGTCAGCCGTAGCCAACAATTTGTCGAATTCATCGCGCACTCGCTCAACCGCAACGATGGATATTCGATGGGCCAAATCAGTCATCGCTACAACAAGTTCGTCAGTCGGGATCATGTCGTACCGGGCGATGAAACGAGCTGCTCGCAACATACGCAACGGGTCATCAGAGAATGACTGCATGGCGCCAATCGGGGTGCGCAACACGCCTTCTGCTAGATCTCCAACTCCGTCAAATGGGTCCACGAGTTCACCGTCGGGTAGCTCGACCGCCATGGCATTGACGGTGAAGTCGCGGCGGGAAAGATCGGCTGATATCGCGGTGGAAAACTGCACGGATGGTTTACGTGACGATGCTTCGTAAACCTCTTCTCGATGGGTTGTTACCTCTATGTCGCGATCGTTAATACGACATCCAATCGTTCCGAAACGTTCTCCTTGGGTCCACACGGCATCGGCCAAGTCGGCGACAATGCGTTTGGTATCGGCCGGGGTGGCGTCGGTGGTGAGATCGATGTCGATGTTGTCAAGCGGCGTGTCGAGCCAAAGATCGCGTACCACCCCACCGACCAAATACAGACGAAACCCAGCAGCGCGAAATGCCCGACCAAGATCGGCCACCTCGTTAACGACAACCGGCAGATTGGTGAAACTCATGGACTCGGCACGTCAGAAACAAATCGTGCTGCCCTTTGCACAACGTCGTCACCTGGACCGGTACTGGATGATGCCTCGGTTTTTAAAGAGAGACCGAGCAACGTGGCCAGTGATGCTTGTGTGGAAGCAAACAGCGCATCAAGGTCGTAGCCACCCTCTAGGAAGTAGATACAGCGCCCAGGAGGGGCAAGGGCGGTAATGCGTTGTACCAGCACACCAAAGTCACCGGCAGTCAGTCCAAGATCGCTCAACGGATCAGCACGGTGGCCATCAAATCCGAGCGATACCAGCAACCAATCGGGTGCAAATCGTTCGACCGCAGGGACGACGACGTCGTCTACTGCAGCCCGGTACGTGTCGCCAGCCGCACCTGCCGGCAGCGGAATATTAATGGTCGCCCCTAATCCAGCCCCGCGCCCGCGCTCGTCAAGAGCACCCGATCCGGGATACCAGGGGTACTGATGTGTCGACACAAAAAGTACATCGTCACGGTCGTAAAAAATGTCCTGCGTGCCATTTCCATGATGGGCATCAATATCAATTATCGCCACCCGATCGCCGCGCTCAGTGAGTGACTGTGCGGTCACCGCCACATTATTAATTAGGCAAAATCCCATAGAGGTAGCCCGAGTTGCATGATGACCAGGCGGACGCACCGCACAAAATGCTGCCTCGCTCTCTCCTCGGTCCAACGCGTCAATTGCCGTCAATCCAGCGCCGGCAGCCAACCGCGCCGCTAGTAGTGAATCATTACTCATCGCCGTATCGGGGTCAATCCTCCCGCCACCAGCACCATCGATCGTCACCAACCGATCAATCATCTCGCCGGTATGGACCCCAAGGCGTTCCAAATCAACCGGCGTTGGAGCTAGGCGTATTAGACCCTCTTCAAAATCGGCAAGGGCCCGCTGCACCGTCGACAGTCGGGCGGGCCGTTCGGGGTGCGAAGAGCCAGGATCATGATCAACACACCGATGATCGGTAATCACAGTAAGCACACCACGACACTACCGACCGGCGGCCTGTGCGCTTGGACATTTGTCCAGAACCGACAACTTGGCCTCCATCCCGTACTCTTCTCGCATGCCTTTGGGTAGCAATCACCACGAGTACCAACTCGATGCCTCTCGTTTTCACATCACCCCGTGGCAGGACGATCCATCGATTGCCCTTGTGGTACCAACTGGTTCCACGCAGCCCAATGCCACCGATGTCACCGAACTCCGTGCTCACCTCCCACCCTTAGGATTTTCCTCAGCTGTCACCACAGCATTAACGCCAACAGCACAACAGCCATTTCTCGAAAACGGGTTCCAACACATGGCCTCATTGGCCCTTCTTGTACACAACCTTGAGACGACCTCAGCCAAGCCCGTCGTTCCGGGTCTTCGCATTCGCCGCGGCACCCGACGCCACCTCACCCCTGTCCTCGCCCTCGATGCCAAATGTTTCCCTCCCGAGTGGCTATTTACCGAGTCACTTCTTCACGATGCTCTCCGCGCTACTGCCGCATCTCGTTACCGCATCGCGAGCAGAGACGGAACGATTCTGGGTTACGCAATCACCGGCTACACAGCAGGTCATGGCTACCTTCAGCGCCTGGCAGTAGAGCCCGCGGCGCAACGCCACGGCATAGCTAATCAACTTGTAAATGACGCGATCCATTGGGTCAAACAAAACAACGGTCAAGATCTCACCGTCAACACCATTACCACCAACACCAGCGCACTTGACTTCTATCTTCACCTCGGTTTCCTACGAGCCACCGCCGGCCTCGACGTGCTCAGAATTGACCTTCATACCTCATCTCGCCAACCCCACGTGACGACAACTCAGGGGAGGGCCCAGGCATGATCTACCGATGGCTCAGCCGCTTGGTGCTGACTCTTATCCTGATCGTCAATTGTTTTCCCTTGGCAGCCGGCGCGGAAACAGCTACTGCAGCCACTCCTATCACCTCCGAACCGTCGGCCACATCAGGTTCACTTGATCTGATCGGCCAAACAACAAGTGCCACAGACTTCACCGCCACCGTGCGCTCAGTCGTTAATGGATCCGCGACCATTGACATAACCGTTTACCGCAAAAACAGCAACCGAGAATCCCTACGAGCAAGTATCGCAGGCAGTCCGTTGGGCACTCCGCTCGATACCACTAAACCAATCACCCTCTCTCAAAGTGGACTCATTGAGGCCTCCGTTGCGCTGGCCACGCCAAGGTCAACCAACACCAACCTCAAGGCCATCGATCTCGCCACCCCCGGCGTCTACCCCGCGGTGGTTTCGCTGCGGTCAACCAACGATTTACTCCTCGATTCGTTCATCACCCACATCGTGGTTGCCCCCGCCGAACCAGTCGAAGCGATTCGAGTTGTGACGGTCTTGGAACTCAATGCCGAACCCGCTCTTCAAGCCGACGGATCACGCACGCTAAGTGACGCCACCCTCGGCGACCTCGAGGCCCTTGTCGCCGCGGTCACCAACCAGCCAAACGGTCCTCTTCATTTGGGCATCACTCCGGAGACCCTTAACGCCCTCCCTTCGACCACTGGACTTCTGGCAACGAGTAACCAGATCGACATTCTTCCTCGTCCCTACGTCGACATTGATACCACCGCTTGGTATGACGTTGGTCTAGACAGCGAGTACATCGGCATACTCAGCACTGGTCTTAACGCAGCCAATGGCGCCACTGGATCTGTTCCGGACATGACCATTTGGCCGGCGCAAGAATCGCTCAACCCTCGGGTCCTGAGTTACCTAGGTGCCCTTGGTGTTGAGCAAGTCCTCTTTCGCGAAGACCACCTCGAACCTCTGCCGACAGACACATTCCCTCTCACCCTCACCCAAAAATTCGACATAATTGACGCTAACGGCCGTCGATTTACGAGCGCCGTAATTGACACCCAAATCAGCGACCGATTCCCACGCGGCACCGATCCCGAACTTGCCGCTCACCAACTCCTCGCCGAACTCTCGGTTCTGTACTTTGAACAACCAGGGGTTGAGCGCGGCATCATCATCACTCCCCCCCATGACTGGCCCATCTCCGCCCCGTTTCTCAGTGAGCTACGTCACGGACTCACCACCAATCCCTTGCTCGTGGCCACTGACCTAAGCGATTACTTCTCCAACGTCTCTACTGCTTTCCATGCGGGTCAGGCTCTAACGCTTGGGCCCAACCTGATTCGCCATATGGTCGAAACGCCACCCAACAATATCGAAGCATTTGCCCGCTCCTACGCCGATACCCAGGCGACCATATTTTCGCTCCGCAGCCTCCTCGGAGCCGACCATCCCTTCCTACCCAGCCTCGACGAACGCCTTCTCGTCTCAGCATCTTCTGCTCTAAGCCAGGAAAAAGCAGCGCAGTACATCACAACCATTCGTAACGACATAACCGCCATCACCGACCACATTGTGATCGGCGAACCACCGCGACGCATTACCTTTGCCTCTCACTCTGGTCGATTCCCACTGACCATCGAAAACGCGTTGGACACACCCGCCGCTGTACTCATTGGCCTATCGAGTGACAAACTCGGATTCCCCGATGGCTCCGAACAACCGTTCACGCTAAACCCAGGAACAAACAAAATTGAACTGCTTGTTAATGCGCGTTTATCCGGCGACGCCACACTACAAATCGTGGTTACCTCTCCGGATCGAACCATTCACCTCGGCGACTACCGCAGTACGGTCCGCACCACCGCACTAAACGGTGTCGGTCTCATAATCGCCATCGTTGCCCTAGTGTTTTTGGCGGTTTGGTGGCTTCGAACTCACAACAGCCGCCGCCCAAATCCTGATCTAATTTTCGTTCCGGATTCCACAACCGAATCCACTGGCTAACCTGTCCGATCATGAGTTCCGAACCAACCGTCCGTATTGTCACCGATAGCGCTTGCGATCTTTCTGTCGAAGAGACCACCACTAACCGAATTGGCGTGGTCCCACTTACCATTCGATTTGGCAACGATGAATACATCGACATAGAAGAAATTAGTCCCAAGTCGTTTTATGAGAAAATGGCAGCCACCGACATCCTCCCTGCGACGGCAGCACCGTCAGCGGGAAAGTTCGAACAAGAATTCCGTCGTATGGCCGCCGAGGGAGCCACCGCCGTGGTGTGCATCAACCTCTCACTCGAACTATCAGCCACCGGACAAGCAGCCCAACAGGCAGCTGACTCAATCGGTGACGACATCGATGTACGAGTTGTCGATTCCACGACCATCACCGCGGGCCTCGGAACCATCGTTCTCCGCGCCGCCGAAGCAGCGGCCAGCGGCGCGACCGCCGACGAAGTCGTGGCCCTCGTCGAACAGCTTCGTACCCGCACGCGAGTCTTTGGCGCACTCGACACCCTCGAGAACCTTAAGAAGGGGGGCCGCATTGGTGGAGCAAAAGCGTTACTCGGGTCGGTATTGAACATCAAACCAATACTTAACCTGAGCAGTGGCGCGGTAAGTGAGGCCGGCAAAGAACGCACCCGCAAGAAAGCATTGAAATGGTTATGCAACGAGCTCATGTCACACGACTCGGTGAGCGATGTAACCGTCATTCACGGCGCTGCTGATGATGTCGACGACTTTCACGCTCAGGTAAGTGCCTTGTTTCCCGATCGCGAGATACGCATCAACTTGGTTGGCCCGGTCATCGGCGCACATGCCGGTCCTAGGTTAATGGCCATCGCATTCACCGTCGACTCCTAGACGTTCGTCGGTTAGTACATGTCTAACCCCTCTGCCTCCAATCTGACCGGTCGTCCCGGACTTAGACTTGGTGACCGTTATGTTCTTACCGCTCTACTGGCCACCGGCGGAATGGCCGAGGTGTGGGATGCACGAGACGAGGTCCTTGACCGGCGCGTTGCGGTAAAAATACTGCACCGGCACCTATCGCGTGACACCACTTTCTTGGCTCGCTTCACCACCGAGGCCAAGGTTGCGGCCCGCATCCAACACTCTGGCATAGTGTCCATTTTTGACACGGTTTCGGAAGACTCGCCGGCCGGACGCATCGAAGCCATCGTCATGGAGTTGCTCGTGGGTGTCGATCTACGAAAGTTTCTAGACGACCACGGGCCGTTAACCGTCGCCGCCACCGTGGACCTCGGCGTCCAGGTCGCCGATGCACTCGGTGCCGCCCATCAGACCGATTTAGTGCACCGCGACATCAAACCGGGCAACATCATGATGGTCGACGACAGACGCATCAAAGTCACCGACTTCGGTATTGCCAAGCCCAGTGCAGGTGCCGACCTCACTGAACAAGGTTCCCTCGTCGGCACAGCCAAGTACCTGGCCCCTGAGCAGGTCACGGGAAATTCGCTCGATCATAGAGCTGACATTTACGCCCTTGGTGTGGTGTTATTCGAGTGCCTCGCAGGGCGGCCACCCTTCGTCGAAAACACGAGCCTGGCCACGGCTATGGCTCGACTAAAAGGCGAACCGCCACGCGTACGCAGTTGGCGTTCTACGGTCCCTCCCTGGCTCGACGACATCATCGCTCGCTCCATGGCTCCACAGCCCGACCAGCGGTTTGCTGATGCAGCCGAATTCCGCGCCGCACTGCTGGAACACGACCCGTCCGCTCCGCTACCAACCCCTGCCGTCCCAATCATCGATCGCACCATTGTGGGAGATGCGGTTGGCCCCGTCCCCTCTCAGCCATCTACTTCAGCGGCACGATCCTCGGCCACCTTTATTCGCAATGAACGCCGGTGGTTGGTCCCCATAATGTTGCTAGTGATCATCGCTGGGGCCCTCGCTGTTGCCGGTGCACTTATTGGGAGCACTGACACTGGGCGCGACGTGTTCCATCGAGCTCGCGATGTAGTAGGCATCGACTCTGAACCTGATGTTGCCGTCACTTCCGACAATGAAACACCTGATAGCTCAGAGGTAGTAGACGACACCAACGCAGACAACGCTGATCTTCCCCTTCGCATCGTCAATTTGATCAGTTTTGATCCAGAAGGTTCTGGCAATCCCGGCGAAAATGATTCACTCACCCCCCTTCTTGTTGACGCCGACCAAACCACGGTCTGGACAACCGAGGGGTACAGCACCCGCCAATTCGGCAACCTCAAGTCCGGCGTTGGCGTCATCGTGCAACTCAATCAAGTCACTGCTCTAGCAACCCTCGTGGTCCACTCCCCCACCAAAGGTTGGGCTGCACAGATTTATGTAACCGACGCCGAAACCGTGCCAGTAACCCTCGAACAGTGGGGTGAACCCATCGCAACACAAGCTGGCATAACCGACCAAGCCCGCATCGACCTGGGTGGCCGCAACGCCCAACATATCCTCCTCTGGATCACCGATCTTGGAGATGGCCCACCCAACCCCCGCTTCAAAACCGCCATCAGTGAGCTCAGCATCATTCCTTCTTGATTGCTCTTCGCCCACGAGGCTCATCACTGGACGGCCGAGGACACGGCCACACTTCTTGCTCTTCGCCGCCGAGGCGCTCTTCTATCACTTGCCCCTTGATTCTCTGCAACTACGATTTGACCTATCAAGACGGAACTGGATGACGACGCGCTAGTGCGCGCGGCTCAAGACGGGGACCAGCGCGCCCTCGACACGTTGCTACGACGCCACTACAACCAGATGTATGCCATCTGCCGACGTATGACCGGCAATGACGCCGACGCCGCCGACGCCACGCAAGAAGCACTCATAACCCTCACAAAACGTCTCGATCGATTCATGTTCAAATCCAAGTTCACCACATGGATGTACCGCGTCACCACCAACTCTTGCCTCGACGAAATGCGTCGCCGCGGCCGCCGACCAATTCCAGGAATTCCCGATGAATCAATGCTCGAAGCTGACGGTTCTATAAACATTGATACTGAGATTGTCGACCGCCTAGAACTCGACGCCGCCCTGGCCACACTGCCTCCCGAATTTCGTGCCCCTGTCATACTCCGGGATCAACTTGGAATGGATTACGCCGAGATTGCTGCCACCCTCGAAATTCCCCCGGGTACCGTTCGATCTCGTATTGCGCGAGGCCGCCAACGATTAGCTGAACTTCTTGGGAACCAGGACGACCCCACCCCACGTCTAAACAAAGACCGATCATGAGTACGCACAACGACTTCGAGGCCATTTCGGCCTACCTAGATGGCGAGGCAACAACCGACGAGGTGACGCGCATTGAGGGGTCCCCCAAACTCCTTGCCCAAGTCGCAGAACTTCGCAGCCTCTCCTTACTTGGCTCTGCGCCGGTTTCTTTTCCCTCTGAGGCGGTTCGCGATTCAGCTATTGCGGCCGCTCTTGCCGTTTCCGCTACCGCTCCCAATGTAACCTCCCTAACCGCTGCCAAAGCCCAACGATCACGTGTCGCTATGAGGTGGGCATCGGTAGCCGCCGCGGTGGCCGTCGTGATGTTGGCTGTGCCTTTTGTATTCTCGGGATCAGACAGTTCTGATTCCTTTAGTATTGCCAGTGACATCACAGCAGACTCGGGTGATTCTGCCGCAGACGCAGAGATTGCTGGTTCGATTGCTGCGGATTCCACCAGCGATGAATCCGGGGGTGCCTTGGAGTCAGCGCCCGCCGCAACTGAGGCCCTCGTTGATGCCCGGGCCGAGTCCAACGAAGATCCAGCCACAGCTCTATCCTTAGAGTTCCCTGAGGATGAGGTTTACACAGCAGAATCCGTGGCCGAAGAACCACCATCTGAAATCACGTTTGACAACGGTGTAACCGGCGACGACCAGGGCAACAGTGGGGTAGTCGGACGACACATTATGTTGGACCAACTCACCAAGACCGATGTTGCCAATGACGTAGTTGCGCAACTGCTGTTCGATGCCCCTGATAAATCTGACAACACCGCCCCCGAACCGATGCCTTGTAGTAGCGCCTTAGGGCCAATTTCTGAATCAGTCGTCTTCACCATCGTCGCCGACCGTGACGTGCTTATTCTTGTGCAAACGGTTGAAGGAATCCCGATCTACACAGCCCTTTCTTTAACGGACTGTGTAGTAATCACTGATGCCGAACCGCTGCTCTAACAGCCGATTGTGTTATTTGCCGGGTGCTACGCCGGTGCTCGTGCTCTAGGCTGCGAACATGACCGATGCGTCGACTCCCGAACCAATTTCAAGCGATGCTCCTGTCCAAAAGGCAGCCAGCATCCCCGGAATACCTGATAACTGGCCCCAGTTGGCCACGATCAAGATTGTCGACAAGGTTGACACCGTCAGAATCAAGACATCTGGTCCCGCGATCAACATTGCCCGTACGGCCGTTTACGGCATCATTGTTGCTGTTCTCACCGTCATTGCCTTGATCTTGTTGGTCATTGGCGTAACCCGTGGCCTAAACGAAGCGCTCGGTGAACGGGTCTGGCTGGCCTATTTCATTTTGGGTGGCGTCTTCTCCCTAGTCGGAATGCTGCTGTGGCGTAAACGGCCCCACAACGCCGCTGGGTAGTCGCTGCCATTTACCGGGAATAGCACCACCTCATACCGAGGTTTATTCCTTACAACGTTTTCCCCTCTGTACTTTCAAGGACTTCAAATGAACGACGTACGCCAGACCATCATTATTGGATCAGGACCTGCTGGACTTACTGCCGCTATCTATGCAGCGCGAGCGGACCTTAAGCCACTAGTGCTTGAAGGTGAGCCTTCGTCCACTTCGGATCAACCCGGTGGTCAGTTGATGTTGACCACTGAGGTCGAGAACTATCCGGGATTTCCCGAAGGTGTGATGGGCCCTGAACTCATGCAAATGTTCCGCGGCCAAGCTCAGCGCTTCGGTGCCGAACTAGAGACGGTCAAAGCATCGCGAGTTGATCTTTCGTCCCGTCCTTTTGGTGTTTGGGTTGGAGATCCTGAAGCCGCCGAGCCTACGTACCGGTCCGAAACGCTTATTATTTCTACTGGTGCGCAATCGCTCATGTTGGGACTTCCCAACGAAGCACAGTTGGTCGGCCATGGCCTATCGACCTGTGCAACTTGCGACGGGTTCTTTTTCCGGGACGTCGAAATAGCTGTTGTTGGCGGAGGTGACTCAGCTATCGAAGAAGCCATGTTCCTTTCGAAGTTTGCTTCCAAAGTCAATCTCTTGGTTCGTCGCAATGAGTTACGCGCCTCCAAGATCATGCAAGACCGTGCCGCGGCGAATGACAAAATTAATTTGGTGTGGAACACGCAGGTTGTGGCCTATCTAGGCGAAACCAAAATCGAAGGCATCCGAGTAAAAGACACCGTGACTGGCGACGAACGCGAGATGGATGTTGCTGGCATTTTCTTGGCGATTGGCCACCGCCCCAATACCAGCCTGTTCGCCACCCAACTTGAACTCAAGGACAACGGCTATCTCGTGACCCTCCCTGACTCCAGCTACACGGCTATTCCTGGTGTCTTCGCATGTGGTGATGTACAAGATGATCACTACCGACAAGCAATAACCGCTGCCGGCAGTGGCTGTATGGCCGCCATCGATGCCGAGCGCTGGCTAGAAGACCAAGAAGCCTAAGCAACCAAGAATGCCCATCACTAGCAGAAGGGTTGGCCGTGTCCTCGGCCAACCAGTGATGAGCCTCGTGGGCGAAGAACAATAAATGCGGTCGTGTCCTCGGTCGCCCAGTGATGAGCCTCGTGGGCGAAGAACAAGAAATAGGGAATGCCAATCCACCTTGTAGGGGTTCATTATCTGTAAGGATCGTTGGTGTGCGCTAGCGTCAAGATCACGAAGTTTGCCCACTGTGCACAACGCACTGTGGTGGAAGGAAAAATCTCATGGCTGAAGGAATTACAACCCTCACTAACGACACATTTGACGAGATCATTGGCGCTGCCGATGGTGCTGTCCTGGTTGATTTCTGGGCGGAATGGTGCGGTCCTTGCAAGATGATCGCCCCAGTTCTCGAAGAATTAGCCGACGAACTTGTCGGTCAGGTGTCGATTGCTAAACTCAACGTCGACGAGGCCTCCGACATTGCTCGGCGTTTCGAAGTCATGAGCATTCCGACGCTCTTGGTCTTCAAGGACGGCGAGGTTGCCAAACGCCTGGTTGGCGCCAAGCCTAAGGCTGCGATTCTCGAGGACCTCAACGAGTTCTTGGTCTAGAAACTTGGGCGTATGCGCCCTCTAGCTCCAACGTATTCGCCCCCCCGGAACAACCCCTGTTAGGGGGTCGTTTGCTGTTACCGTTTGAGTGTTCACTTGCTGACACAAAGGTGTCGCGACAGCTTGGAGGTCATCTGTGTCAACTGATTCGTTACCACTGATCCTCGATGCTAATGGCCCTGCTGTTCATAATCTTCGCTGTCGACTGGGGAACGCTGGGTTTTTCACGACCATTGACCCGCCTGCGACCTATGGTCCCGAAACTGAAGCTGCTGTAATTGCGTTTCAGCGCAGCCGCGGCCTTGAGCAGGACGGATCGTGTGGCCCGCAAACATGGCGGGCTTTAGTTGAGGCCGACCACCACTTCGGTGACCGGACTCTCTATTTTCGCCAACCAATGTTGCGAGGCGACGATGTCTTTGAGTTGCAGCGTCGTTTGGGCTCAATTGGCTTCGATTGTGGCCGGGTTGATGGCATCTTTGGTGGTAACACCGAGAGTTCAGTTGAGGAGTTTCAACGCAATGTCGCGTTAACCGCCGATGGTTTGTGTGGTCGCGATACTTTCGCGGCGCTGGGACGTATTGCTCACCGGACTACGCAAATGTCAGTCGGAAACGTGCGCGAACGAGAGCGGTTGCGCTCTGCTGCTGATGCTGCGGATACACCCGGAAGAATCATGGTCGGCGATTTTGGTAAAGATGCCGACCTGGCCGATGCTCTCTCCACTTTTTTGCGTTCGCATGGCATCGACGTCGTGGTGATTACCGATCCAGATGGTTCCAGTCATGCACAAGCTGCCAATGACTTCGACGCAACGGGTTATATCGGTCTGCTCAGTGATGACCCTGAGCGCATGGTGCTTTCGTATTTCCGTACCGAGGGCTTTCAGTCAGTCGGTGGGCATCACCTAGCCCAGGTAATTTCGCTACAAGTTCCCGATGTCTGGTTTGACGTCGTTCACTCCCCTGTTGGTATGCGAACACCAGTTCTGCGAGAAACTCGAATGCCGGCCGTTGTTTGCCGCTTTGGACCATCAACGACCACTGTCCCCGATCTGGCTAGATCGCTGGCTACAGCGGTTACCGCGTGGCTCACAAATCCCGTCGAAGGATAGTTACCCACAGGGTTGTCCCCCAGTGTGGGAAAGTATGAAGTTTTACTTAAGGCTTCCAAAAGTCCGCGCGTCAACTTGAGGCTCGCGCGCCAAAACCTTTCTATTCGTGGTCTTTTTTGCCATCAACCATGCATAGGTACAGACGTTCGAGATCATCAAGGTCCGCAAACTCCACAACAAGTTGGCCGTGACCGGATCCTATATTTACTTCGACGCGCGTCGCTAGGTGGTCCTCTAACAATTCTTCAAGTTCCAGCAAGGCAGGGGGTTTCAATACCGGTCGTGACTTCTTCGGTGATCGGGCGGTAGATTTACCGGCAGAGCCCGTCTGAACAGATGATTCTTGGCCTTTGACTTGTCGCTCAAGCTCGCGAACCGACGTTGATTTCGAAACTGCGCTCTTGGCCATACGGACTCGCTCAGCGGCGGACTCGATGCCCAATAGAGCACGTCCATGGCCGGCAGAAAGAGCCCCTGAGGCCAGCATGGATTGAACCTCAGGTGGCAACTGAAAGAGCCGGAGCAGGTTTGTTACCGCTGATCGGCTTTTCCCTACCCGTTTTGCCACCTGATCTTGAGTAAGTTCAAACTCATCTATGAGATGCTGGTAAGCCGCTCCTTCTTCCAGCGGATTGAGATCGCTGCGGTGAAGGTTCTCCACAACCGCCTGTTCTAGTGAAGATTGGTCCGCCGCCTCACGAATTAGGGCCGGGATTGAAGTTAATCCGGCCATCTGTGCGGCTCGCCACCTGCGCTCGCCAGCAATAAGCTCGTAGTCGGCGTCGCCAAGTGAGCGCACCAAGATTGGTTGCAGTACACCAATAGCGGTGATGGAGGCGGCTAGGGAAGCGAGTTCTTCATCGTCGAAATTCTCGCGTGGTTGCCATCGATTGGGAGAAATTACCGAAATTGGCAATTCGCGGTAGGCCGAGCCACCCCCGTCCACGACAGCATGCATTTCGTCGGTCTCGCCGGGGATCAATGCCCCCAAACCTCGTCCTAGTCCACTACGCCGGGCCACCAGACACCTCCAAAGCAATTTGACGGTAAGCAATAGCCCCACGGGATGTGGGGTCGAATGTAGTTATCGGTTGACCAAACGAGGGTGCCTCAGAAAGTCGCACTGATCGAGGAACTACTTGGCGACATACCTTTTCGCCAAAGTGATTTCGGACTTCCTCCGAAACTTGGGCAGAAAGCTTGGTCCTAGCGTCGTACATAACCAGGACAATGGTCGAGACATGCAACTCGGGGTTGAGGTTGCTCTTGACCATATGAACATTGCGAATAAGTTGTCCGAGTCCTTCAAGTGCGTAGTACTCACACTGAATCGGGACAAGGACCTCTCTAGCCGCTGCCAATGCATTTACCGTAATGAGGCCTAATGACGGTGGACAATCGATAAGGACGTAGTCGTAGTCATCAAGAACAGAGTCGATGGCAACTTTCAACTTACGCTCACGAGAAAAGGCGGGGACCAACTCGATCTCTGCGCCAGCCAGGTCAAGACTGGAGGGTCCAACAAAGAGGTTCTTCACCTCGGTTGACTCGATAACATCTTCCATCGGCATATCCCGCAAAATGACGTCATACATCGACGATTCGAGACTGCGGGGGTCTAGTCCTAGGCCAGTACTGGCATTTGCTTGGGGGTCAAGGTCAACCACCAAGGTGCGGTAGCCGAGATCCGCCAACGAAGCCCCTAAGTTGACGGTTGTGGTCGTCTTACCAACACCGCCTTTTTGATTGGCAATCGCAATTACTCGTGGCAAAGTGGGCCGGCTATCTACCACCTCTTCCAATGTTTGGCGAACTACTGGATCAGTAGTATCAAATTCGGGCTTCCGACCCTCGTTCATAGTGGACCTCCAGTTAGCCCACGACGCTAACACTGTTCAATTCATGATGGGGGAACCACCCCGGAGATATTTCGCAGGACGGCGGAGACGAGGCCATTAGTGGTCTGCTCTGCCCCAACTTTAATTGATACTCGTTGTTAGAAACTTCACACCGCTTGGGGTGCAGTGTGGTGTTGTATTCCGCGTCATAGCCGCGTTCTACCCCGCATTAACGGCAAACAGCGCGGCCATGCGGCCACTGACTCCACCACCAACGATGCGGTTTGACCACAAGTCCGTAACACGAGCACAAGTAAAGCTTGCCTTCTGGTGTTCGACGCTCAGTAATGTCTCCCATCCGCCATCAAGGAGCTCGTTGGTGACGAATCAATAACCAAACGTGGGGTCACTGTGATGAATATCAACGATCACGTTGATGGGATGCACTTCGTCCTGATGGCGATCGCAATAGGGTTGCGCCTGCTATTTGTAGAACGCCTGAGGTGAGTATTTAAGAATCCGGCCCGCCACAGGCCCAGGCATACCTGATGTGGTAGTTGCGCAAATGCTGTGTCGCCTTGGTGAGCCAAGGTTACGTTTCACGTGAAACATTACCGGCCTTGAGTGGATGGTGGTGGGGGTGCGGCGCGCTTGGCATGTTTCACGTGAAACAACTACCACAGAGGCTTCCGGCGGGGGACACCGACTCGCCGGGGAAAGTTGTCGGGGGTTGTTGAAATTTTAGTAGCTGACCAATACAGAGGATCTATTTGTGGGTTGGGGGCTAGCCCTAGAGAAAGTAGCCCTTCTTGGGGCCACCGGGCCTGCTCGCCGGGCGGTTCACTAACCACTAAGGTGCCGCCGATGCGCAACAGTGGCGCTGCGCATTCGGCGGTCATTGCTGGTGGTCCAAATCCGCGGGCGGTAACGAGATCGAACTGACCACGAAGATCGCGCCCAGCGTCCTCCGCGTCACCCAGCCAACAACGAATCCGATCTATCCAACCAACCCGTGAAATGGTGATATCGAGTCGTGCGACGGACCGTTCACGTCGCTCGATGAGGGTCCATTCTGTTGCTGGCAGTGTGGCGGCAATAACTAGTGATGGGAGGCCGGCTCCTGGGCCTAGGTCTGCGCATAGGCCAGATGAGATTCCCAGGCCATTCAGAACAGCGCTATAACCTAAGGCGTGGTGAAGGTGATCCTCTAAATCGCGTGGGCCAATGGTTCCTAGAGTTTGACTTCGCTCCAGTTCGGCCACCAGGGCCGGAAATTGCGCCGTCAACTCGTCTACTGAATTGATGTGCATGCCAACAGTCTACCGATAGCCCACAACGATGGCCTGATAGCCAGTCGTTCATTAGTTCTGGTGTAAAACGACAAAGGCCCGGCACCCCCTATAGAGGGTGCCGGGCCTTGCGAATCTCGTGCTAGTTAGTAGCGGAGATTTCGATGTAACGTGATGGTTCGCGACCTTCGGATGTAGTAACTACACCCTCAATATCGGTAAGTGCATCATGAATTACCTTGCGGTCTGATGCTGACATTGGCTGCAGAACCTTATTGTTTCCCGATTCCTTCACGTCGTCAGCTAAACGAACCGCGAACTCGGTAAGGGCTTCGCGACGCTTGGCCCGGTAGGACCCAATGTCGACATGAACGCGGCCTTCAAGGTTTCCGTCGGCTTCTTGTTGTACTGCGGTGCGAGCAATTTCTTGGATCGACTGCAATGTGCCGCCCTTGGGACCAATCATGAGGCCAAGATCGGCACCGTTTACCTGCACTTCGTACGAAGTATCGTCCAACTGCACAGGGACAACGTCGCCTTGGAGTCCAAAGGCATTGGTTAAGCCCTCAAGAAAGTCACGGACAACATCAGCCTGTTCGGCGGCATCCATTACTGGTCCAGTCTTTTCCATGGGTGCTTTCTCCTTGGCCTGTCGGTTACCCGAGGACGCTTTCTGTGATTCTGTGGATTTGCTCCTGTTGGAGCCATTCTTTTTGTTGGCGTTATCGCGATTACTGGGTTTGTTGCCACCGTCACGGCTAGACCCATCTTTGGAATCTTGTTGCTTGTTGTTGCTCTTGTTCGAGCCATTGCCCTTGCCAGATCTATCATTAGAACCATTTCCTTGGCCGCTTTCACGATTGCCTTGGCTGCGATTTTGGCTCTTGTTTCCACCAGACCGACTATTGCTATTACCGCGCGTGCGGTTTCGTCCGCGGTCACGGCCATCAACCTTTTCGGGTGGGCGAGTGGGCTTCACCCGGGCACGAACTCGTGCTTCGGTCTTACCCATTCCCAGGAAACCCTTTTTAGGTTCCTCAACAACCACAATTTCGGCATCGTTGAAGGCGATTCCCAGGCCATCGAGGGCCCGGTCGCGGGCATCCTGGATGGTTTCTCCGGTAGTTTCTATCCATTCCATATCGTTCTCTCCTTGCTTCTAAACGGGAAATCCAGCGGTTTCAGACAAACGTGTTGTCCTACGAGTCCCTACTTATCTTTCTTGGGGGTGATCCGTCCGCTGGAATTCTTCGTTGGTTTTACTGGTTTTGTACCGCTTGCCTTGCTCGATTCAGTGGCAGCAGGATCATTGCTGCGACGCTTGCGAGCGGGGCGACTAGTAGGACGACGGGACCCATGGGCGCCGCCTCCCGAACTTGCTCGACCAGAATTAGTCGACGGCTTTTTCTTTTTAGTAATGGTCGTAGGACCAGTACTTTCGGGGACAATGACGGGAATTTCTTCGCCATCCTCGCCGTAGAACTGACGGGTAATGACCGCTTGTTGTCCAACGCGAATTAGGTTGGAGACAACAAAGTACATGACTAATGCGGCCACAAAGTTGAATGAGAACACCGGCAACATGAACGGCATTACCTTCATAATCATGTCCTGGGTGGGATTAGCCGCGGCGGCACTGCTCTTTCTGCGGCCACGAATTTGCCGCTGCTGGACTACTGAGGTAGCCAACACAATGGCGATAAGAAGCAGATACGGCCAGGCTGTAACTATGCCGTCGCTGAGGACGTTACGAGCGGAGCGTGAAAGGTCAATACCAAACGACGGCATGTCGTTGCGTACCTCAAGGGCCTGACGGAGGTCGGATCCCTCGCTCAAATAAGCCGGATTGAACTTACGGGACACAAAGTCGTCAAGTGGCACCGGTTCAAACCCAACGGCTTGGCCACCTGCAACCTCATTAACACCAGCCACATAACCCGAGGAACCAATAGCCAAGCCGGTCTCGGTAATACGACGAGTAATACCGCGAATAATTTGGTACATCACCAAGAAAATCGGCATCTGCACCAGAATCGGCAGGCAACCACCTAGTGGGTTTACCCCATTAGCTTGGTACAACGCCATCATTTCTTGATTGAGTCGCTCGCGGTCGTCCTTGTGCTTGGATTGCAATGCCTTTATCTCTGGTTGCAGGCGTTGCATGGCAATCATGGACTTCGTCTGTTTAAAAGTGAGTGGTGTCACGACGGAGAACACGACGATCGTCAAAAGAATGACGGCTACACCGAAGCGCGATGGCCCGGTCCACGTTTCGTAGAAGAAGGAAAGTAAGGCGGCGAGGAAATCAAACATGAGTTAAGAAGCTCGAGAACTAGCGGGTAAGGGGTGATTCAACAATGTGGTTATAAACATCGTGCGAGTGGTTAGATGGGACGGGATCAAGACCGTGGGTTCCCCAGGGGTTACACCGGCCAATACGTCGGGCGGTGAGCCATGATCCCTTTACCGCACCGTGCTCGACGAGAGCCTCGCGGCCGTAGACCGAGCAAGATGGTATGTGTCTACAAGGGGAGTTATAGCCGCCGCGCACGTACTGATATCCGGCAATGCTTTTGTCAAGGACCCAGGCCAGCGGGGTCATGATGCGGAATCCCAACGGGCAGCAACTTTGGCGAGAGCTTGGTCGAGAACGACAGCAATTTCGTCGGAGCTGGCAGAAACGGGGCGGCGAATCTTCATGAGATAGTCGCCTGGCAAGAAGCTATTGTCTGCGGCTCGAACTTCGAGGAGCGGTGCGAGTTGCCGGCGCAACCGATTGCGCGTAACAGCAGAGCCGGCCCCGCGGGTAAGTGCGTAGGCGACTCGATAGTGGCCGGGTTGTTCCGGCGGGAGGTAGGAGATGCCAAGCCAGTCATGCCGAGTACGAATCGCTTCGGTCCTAAAGCGTTGATGCGTGGTCCGATCACTGATTCGAGTTATTAGGCGGACAGCTTTGCCCTTCCCTTGCGGCGCCGGTTCTTTAAGATAGCTCGGCCTGCTTTTGTGGACATGCGGGCGCGGAAGCCATGTTTCGTCGAGCGGCGACGAACGTTTGGCTGGTAGGTACGTTTCATGATTTTGCCCCAGTGGGAGGAGAGAGAAGAGGAACTAGCTGCGGTGCTGTGGGAAAGAGGGTCCCGTTGTCGTGACAGCACTGCGACAGGTAATCAGTTGAAAAGAATTCACATGATCACAAGATGTCGAACCCACGTTGGTTCGCGCAGAACAGTAAAACGCTAGGCGCGAACTCGGCGCGCGCCAACCTCTAACCTCTTCTCATCTAAAAACCATTGATATTACAGGCTTGTAATTAATTTCTACCGGGCAATTACTGCCGATCGGACTCGCATTGACAACAAGTCCCTGCTAGGTTGCGGGATCCACGTTACAAGTCGAACGTGAAATGAACTAAATACCTTGCAATAGCAATGGTTTGTAGCATTTTACGAGGAGAAGCATGACCGCCAGTTTTCAGGTTGTCCACACGTGTGGATTTTACTGTGGATACGCGCGCTGTTCCAAGTTCGGCGATTTGCTACTGAAATTGCGGCGTGATGCCTGATATTCATGACATTTGGTTGGGTTGCGCTGATTTTGTAAAAAGTGAGGTCAGTGACGGTGTTTGGCAGTCAACTTTTAGCAATGCCCAGCCTGTAGCCATCATCGACGGCACATTGGTTATTTCTGTTCCTAGCGTCTTTGCCAAGGAGCGCATCGAGGGCCGCTATGTGAACCTGATTCAAGAAGGGCTGCAACAAGATGGGCTCCAGGATCCTGACGAAATTATCACAAATGTGGTTATTGACGTACAACTAGCCAGTGTTGCGGACGCGGCGCATGAAGACCTCGCGCTGGTTCAACCAAACACAGAAACCCCCGTAAAACCCGAACCAGCCAACTCGGTCGAAATTGGTCCGGGTTCGCTGAACCCCAAGTACACATTCGAAACCTTTGTGACTGGCCAATCCAATCGCTTTGCGCAAGCTGCTTCACTCGCGGTGGCGGAAACCCCCGCCAAGTCATATAACCCATTATTCATATACGGTGACGCTGGACTCGGAAAAACGCACCTACTGCAAGCTATTGGCCACTACGTTCACGAGAACTACCCCAACTACAAAGTGCAATACGTTTCAACCGAAACGTTCATGAACGAATTCGTCGATGCCATCCGTACCAATAATCGCACTGAATTTAAGCGCAAATACCGTGACATAGACGTCTTGCTTGTCGACGACATTCAATTCATGGAAGGCAAAGAAGGCCTCCAAGAAGAGTTTTTCCATACGTTTAACACTTTGCATCAAGCGAACCGCCAAGTCGTATTGTCCTCAGACCGTCCCCCTGACGCTATATCTACCCTCGAGGACCGCCTGCGTAGCCGATTCAAAATGGGGCTTATAACTGACATTCAACCACCCGACCTCGAGACCCGGTTGGCGATTCTCCGCAAAAAGGCTGACAACACTGGGGTTGTTGTTCCTGCCTCGGTTCTTGAATTCATTGCTACGCATCTCACCGCAAATATTCGAGAACTCGAAGGGGCCCTTATTCGTGTGTGTGCTTACGCCAGTCTCACCAATAAGCCACTGAATGCTGAGTTAGCCCAAGACGTCCTGCGCGACATCGTCAATGCCAACGAACCAATCGAAATAACCGTCGACCTCATTCTCAATGCCACTTGCAAAAAGTATCGGTTCGAGCTCGAGGAACTCATCGGTGGGCGTCGTCATCGTCCCCTCGTCACCGCCCGCCAAGTGGCGATGTACGTCACTCGCGAACTCACCGACCTTAGCTATCCAGCGATTGCCAGATCATTCGGTGGTCGAGATCACACCACTGTTATCCATGCTGTAGACAAGATCGGCAAGCAGATGGCTGAACGCCGTCAGATCTTTGATCAAGTCAACGAACTCATCACCGCCCTTAAGAATGGCGACGTTTAATGCCTAAATTCCGTGCAACCACAAGGACTGCGGCACTTGTCCCCAATTTTGTCCAAATCCCATGTGGGGGAGAGCGCAAATCCTGTGTGCAAAGCCCACTACTCCACACCATCACACTATGGCCGTCACGGGCCTGTGAATATGGTGTACTGTCATCCACATGACTGTATGCTCGCTGACCTGCGGGTTTTCCGTTTATCCACAGATCCACAGCCCTACTACTACCACTAGGGTTAATAAGAAAGTAGAGGTCTAGTAGCTGTGAAGTTTCGCTGCGAACGTGATGTCTTATCTGAAGCACTAGCAACCGCTGGTCGTGCCGTATCTAGCCGGGGCGGTTCTCTGCCTGTATTAGCCGGTCTTCGCCTCGAATTGCAAGGCGATGCATTGTCTATCACGGGAAGTGATCTCGATCTCACCATCAACGTGCAACTAGAAGTTGCTGGTGCAGACGACGGAGTCATCGTTATTCCGTCCAAATTAGTTTCCGATGTTGTTCGATCACTCAGTTCTGGAGCTGTAGAGCTCGAAGTGAAAGACAGCGATGCCCACATTTCTGGTGGTCGCTCCGATTTCACACTGCGGACGATTCCTGCCGAGGAGTTTCCCAAAGTTACTCCTGTTGATGGTGACGGTGTCACACTTGAGGTTGGCGAATTTGCCTTGGCCCTCAAGCAGGTTGTTTCTGCTGCCAGTACCGATGATTCGCGACCAATTCTTACCGGTGTTTTGATGACAACCGAAGGCGCTGGCCTTCGACTCGTAGCTACCGATTCGTACCGCCTGTCAGTTCGTGACCTACCGGGAACATCAATTCTTGACGACGACCAAGAGGTTCTCGTTCCCTCGAGAGCACTGGGCGAACTTTCCCGTGTTCTTGGTGACAAAGAAACCGTCACGATCACCTTGGGGGAGCGCGAAGCATCTTTCTCCAGCGGAAATGTGACGCTAACCACGCGTCTCATCGAAGGTGTGTTTCCTAACTACCGCGGCCTAATTCCAAGTGACCACCCGAACAACCTAATTGTTAATCGAAGCGAACTCCTTGACGCTGTGCGCCGAGTACGGCTTCTGGCCCAAGAATCCACTCCGCTGCGGTTGGCTATGTCTGCCGACGGCGTTGAACTGATTGCGGTAACCCAAGATGTTGGTGAAGCGCACGAATCAATCGAAGCAAATTATGAGGGAGAAGACCTTACGGTTGCCTTCAATCCCGAATACTTACTAAACGGCGTTGACGTGGCACCAGGTGAGGAAATTCGACTCGAAACAGTTGATGCGCTCAAGCCCGCAGTGTTACGCGTTGTCGGAGATGAAGACTTTTTGTATCTCTTGATGCCCGTACGAGTTTCGTAATACCTGTTGAAATTTCGATGAACGAGAGGTCTTATGCAGGTTGAACGCCTGTGGTTGCGTAATTTTCGTAACTATGACGAATTGGAGTTAGAACTTTCGCCTGGACTCATTACGGTGACTGGCTCGAATGGGCTTGGGAAAACCAATCTGCTGGAAGCTATTGGCTACCTGGCGACCATGCAGTCTTTCCGAACTGCCCCAACAGACGTCATGATTCAGACGACCCACGACCATGGGGTCGTTCGCGGATCATCAAGCGTGAGGGGCGCGAGCTACTGATCGAGTGTGAACTTGCTAGGTCTGGGCGTGGGCGAGTCATGCTCAATCGACAAAAGTTGACCCGCCGGCGAGATCTTATTGGCACAGTTTTGGTTTCGGTATTTACCCCTGACGATCTCGATCTGATTAAAGGATCACCTTCAGGGCGACGAAATGTTCTTGATGATCTTGTTGTGGCCCGGCAACGGTCGAATGACAAAATTCGAACAGATATGGACAAAGTGCTGCGGCAACGAAACGCACTTCTGAAGGGCCTTGGTGGTGGCAAGCGCATGGATGAGGCGGCCGGGTCGACTCTCGATGTTTGGGATGCCAAATTATCTGAGCTTGGTGATCGCTGGGCAGATCTTCGTAGTGAGACGGTGGCAGCGTTGCTTCCGGAATTGGTGCTTTCTCATGAGAGGTTGAGCGGTTCAAAGGAGGCTGTGACCTGCGAATATAGACCAATATGGCGCGATGGTGGCTTAGCCAAAACTTTAGCAGAAGCACGCTCCAATGACATCCGTCGGGGCGTAACTACAGTTGGTCCTCATCGAGATGACCTCCACATTGGCCTGGCGGGGATGCCGTCACGCACCCATGCCTCACAGGGTGAGCAACGCACGTTGGCACTTTCACTTCGGTTAGCAGCGCACCGTCATTTGGCTGAGCTTCATGAGAGCAGTCCAATCTTATTGCTCGATGATGTCTTCAGTGAACTAGACCCATCTCGTTGTGCCGCACTTGTCCAAGCATTGCCACCCGGTCAAGTGTTTGTTTCCACTGCCGGACCACTTCCTCCAGAAACGCAGTCCGATCAGCGGCTTGGTTTTGTCGATGGTTTGTTGTCCGCGCAATGATCGCGGCAAACCTAACTACGTTATGACTAAGGTGATTTGATGGCCTGGAAACCTCTTCCGACGGGTAGTGCTACCCAACTTCAACCTCTCGGAATCGCGCTGGACAAATTGGCTCGTTCTTTGGGGGTTCCTTCCGCGGATGCCATGACGCAAATCTTCAACGAGTGGCCTGATTTGGTGGGGGGCGACGTGGCAACCAATACCCAACCCCGCTCACTCGATAACGGGGTGCTGACCATTGCGGTTCTTGATCCGGCATGGAGTACACAAATCAAACTGTTAGAAGCCGATTTACTGCACAAAATAGCGGACGTAATCGGTCCGGATGTTGTTCTAAAACTCCGGGCTCGGGTTGAGACGTAGACCGATTTGTAGCTTTAGGACTAGCGTTTCGACGGACAAAAATAGGCAAAATGTTAATCTTTTGTCTCGGGCTTGAATCAGCGGTCCTTGTAAGCCTTTTTAAGCCCCGAAAAAACTTGTCCCTAGGGGTACTCCGAGGGAAGGGTGTCACACCCCGGGTGGTACACTGGAGTCATCGTGAATCTGAGGCCAACTAGAAATCATCTGCTTTCTTACCGGTCCACCGAAATCGCCCGCCACACATCATTTGAAAGCGCCCACTATGGCTGATTCTGACGCGTCCACCTCTACCGAACCCTCTTACGATGCCGACGATATTCAAGTCCTCGAAGGACTAGAAGCGGTGCGCAAACGTCCCGGGATGTACATCGGTTCCACCGGACCGTCGGGGCTCCATCACCTTGTTTACGAAGTGGTGGACAATGCGGTTGACGAAGCAATGGCGGGGTACTGCGACAAGATCGAGATCACCATTCTCGAAGATGGTGCCTGCCAGGTAACCGATAACGGTCGAGGCATTCCCGTAGGCAAGCATGCCAAATACGATCTGACGGCAGCCGAAGTTGTCCTTACGATCTTGCATGCCGGCGGTAAGTTCGGCGGATCCGGGTACAAGGTCTCAGGCGGACTCCATGGCGTGGGTGTATCCGTGGTGAATGCGCTGAGCACTAAGGTCGAAGTCGAGATTGACCGAGACGGCTCGCGGCATTTCATGTCGTTCCGAGATGGCGGCAACCTGCACGACAACCTGGCAATTTCTGGTCCAGCATCTGGAACCGGAACTACCGTCCGTTTCTGGCCAGACCCAATCATCTTCAAAGAAGGCACCGAATTTCGCGCCGCCACCCTATTTGAGCGATTCCAGATGATGGCGTTTCTCAACAAGGGACTCGAACTCACCATCACCGACCTACGTCCAGATAAAGACCACAACGCTGTTAGCTACAGATACGACGGTGGCATTATCGACTACGTCCGCCACGTGAACGCTTCCAAAGAAGCACTGTTCTCCAAGGTCGGTTACATCGAAGCCGGCGACGACGAAGGCGAATGCGAACTGGCCTTCCAGTGGAACACGGGCTACAACGCCGATGGCATCCATAGTTTCGCCAACGGCATCGCGACAATCGAAGGCGGCATGCATGAACAAGGCTTCCGCACCGCCCTTACCCGTGTCATTAACAACTACGCCCGTGACAAAAACATTTTGAAAGAAAAGGAAGACAACCTTCAAGGCGAAGACATCCGCGAAGGCTTAACGGCCATTATTTCGGTGCGCCTCCAAGATCCCCAGTTCGAAGGTCAAACCAAGGGCAAGCTTGGCAACGTATCTATTCGGTCACTGGTCGAAAAGGCCACCAATGATCATCTGAGGGTGTGGCTCGAAGAGAACCCGTCCGAAGGCAAACGCATTGTTCAAAAAGCAGTGCAATCGGCCCGCGCTCGCATGGCAGCACGTTCCGCACGCGACGCAACACGACGCAAGTCCGCCCTCGATGGTGCTGGCTTGCCCGGAAAACTAGCCGACTGTGCGTCCAAGGAGCCCCGCGAATCAGAGATCTACATCGTGGAGGGAAACTCCGCTGGTGGGTCAGCTAAAGAAGCTCGCGATCCTCGCACTATGGCAATTTTGCCTATTAGGGGCAAGATTCTTAACGTCGAACGAGCCCGCATCGACAAGATGCTGCGTAATACCGAAGTCACCGCGCTTATCCAGGCCATTGGTGCTGGATTGGGCGAAGAATTCGACATCGACAAAGCGCGCTATCACAAGATCGTGATTCTCTGCGACGCCGATGTCGACGGCAGCCACATTCGGACCCTGTTGCTCACTTTCTTCTTCCGCCAGATGCGCGAAATCGTAGAGGCGGGCTTCATTTACATTGCGCAACCGCCGTTGTACTCCACCGAAATCAACAAGCAAAAGATATATCTAAAAGACGATGCCGCCAAGGCGGTGTTCGAGGCCGAGAACCCCAAGCACAACAACGATTACGGACGCTTGAAAGGCCTAGGCGAAATGGATGCCGAAGAACTTTGGGATACCACCATGGATCCAGCTAAACGAACGCTTTTACAGGTCACAGTCGAACAAGCTGTGCTAGCCGACGAGGTCTTCGCCACATTGATGGGCGAGGACGTCGAACGACGTAAGCATTTCATTCAAAACAACGCCGCCGACGTGCGGTTCCTGGACATTTAGAAAGGATTGGTCATGGCAGACAACAACATTCCAGACAATCCCGAAGACGCAATCGACAGCAGTGGATCCATCGAGGTCATCGAAATTCAGACCGAGATGGAGCAATCGTTCCTCGAATATGCGATGTCCGTAATTGTCTCGCGTGCCCTCCCTGATGCTCGCGATGGTCTCAAGCCGGTACATCGTCGCATCTTGTGGTCCATGCACGATCAAGGTCACCGTCCCGATCGCAGTCATGTCAAGTGCGCCACGGTGGTCGGCGACGTCATGGGTAAGTATCACCCGCATGGTGATACCGCTATCTACGACGCACTTGTGCGATTAGGTCAAAAGTTTTCGCTACGACACCCCATGATCGACCCCCACGGCAACTTCGGTTCACCGTCAGATCCTCCTGCTGCTATGCGCTACACCGAGTGTCGTTTGGCGCCGTTAGCCATGCACATGCTCGATGGCATCGACGAGGACACGGTCGACTTTGGTGACAACTTCGATGGTTCCCGCGAAGAACCTGATGCCTTGCCGTCACGATTCCCAAATCTGCTGGTCAGTGGTGGTCAGGGCATTGCCGTGGGTATGGCTACCAACATTCCACCGCACAACCTGGGCGAGATAATTGACGCCACTTTGCATCTTCTCGACAACCCCCATGCCACACCCGACGACCTCATGGAGTTCGTAACCGGGCCCGACTTTCCAACAGGCGGAAAGATCTTGGGTCGAGCAGGAATCAAGGACGTCTATCGCACCGGCCGCGGATCAATTCGCATGCGGGCCGACGCCGAAATAATCGAAGCCGACGGAAATGGCCCCGATCAAATCGTCATTACTGCCATTCCGTACCAGACCAATGTCGACTCGATTGCCCAAAAAGCCGCTGAGCTTGTCGATCGCGGCGACCTCGATGGCATCCGGGCTATTCGCAACGAATCAGCTAAAGGCAAGACTCGCCTGGTGTTCGACCTTAAACGCGATGCGCCCGGCTTGGTAATTCTCAACAATCTGTTCAAGTACACCCCCTTGCAAACCACCTTCTCGGCCAACATGGTCGCACTGGTGGACGGCATTCCCCGCACCCTCAATCTGCGCGACGCTCTGGTTGCCTATGTCGATCATCAAGTCGATGTACTCACCCGTCGTACCCAGTTCCGTCTCGATAAGAAGAAGGCTCGAGCTCATATTGTCGAGGGACTACTCAAAGCCCTCGACATTCTTGACGAAGTCATTTCACTCATTCGGTCATCGGCCGATCGCGCCGATGCACGCACCGGTCTTATGGCCGACGGGTTCGAGTTCAGTGAGATCCAAGCCAATCACATTCTCGACCTCCCCCTTGGTCGACTCACGCGTCTAGGGCGCTCGGATCTCGAAGTTGAGATGACCGAACTTCAAGAAGCCATTGTGTACCTCGAAAGCCTTCTGGCTGATGATGGCAAGCTTCGCAGCGTCATCAAGGTGGAAATGGGCGAGATTCGTGAAAAGTTTGCCACACCACGTCTCAGCATCATCACCCACGATCCAGGGTCACTCGATATCGAAGATCTGATCGACGATGAAGATCTCATCTTTAGTCTCAGTGCTAACGGCTACGTCAAGACCGTTTCCCCTCTTGAGTTTCGTTCCCAGGCACGCGGAGGACGCGGCGTGGCAGGAGCGAATCTACGTGACGGTGACTACATCGTGCAGTTGATGCACACCACAGCGCATGCCTATTTGTTGTTCTTCACCAATCGCGGCAAGGTTTACCGCCTTAAAGCTCATCAAATTCCTATGACCAGTCGCACAGCGCGCGGCACAGCGATCGTGAATCTTTTGCAGTTCGAAGGCGATGAAAGAGTCGCGGCGGTTATTGATACCCGAGATTATGAGACGCAGCGGTACTTGTTCTTTGCGACGTTGCATGGCCGGGTGAAGAAGACGCTGTTCAACGAATATGACAAATCGCGAAGCGGCGGATTCATCGCCCTCAAGCTCAACGATGGCGACGAACTTGTTTCGGTTATGCCCATAAACGACGGCGACAAAATCCTGTTGTCCTCACGAGCAGGGCAAACCATTTGCTTCGGTGGAGATGTGGTCCGTCCCATGGGTCGTTCCGCCGCTGGTGTCCGCGGCATGAAGTTCCGAGAAAACGACACGCTAGTAGCAGCGGCTGTAGCCGAACCGGGTACTTCGCTACTGCACATCACTCGGTCGGGATTCGGCAAGCGAACCCCTGTTGAGGATTATCCCACCAAGGGCCGCGGCGGCCTAGGTGTCCGTGGCATCAAGCTGGGTGGTACTCGCAAAGAGGTCGCCGGTGCGCTGGTTGTAGCTGAAGACTCAGAAGTCTTCCTCATTGCATCGTCGGGCACCGTAATTCGGATGAAGGTTGCGGACATTTCTTCCCAAGGCCGAGCGGCAACCGGGGTGAACATCATGAGCCTGGACGATGGTGCCCATGTCGCATCACTTGCACCCGTCACGATGGAAGACCAAGATGAGATCGACGATGAGCTAGCCGAAATCGTTGATGGTGACCCTGATGTCGGCGAGATTGCATTGACCGAATAGATCTTCGGTCTTTGATCGCTCACTTTCCCTAATAAATTTCCCCACCAATTGAGCGCCAAGAAAGGCGCGTCAACCAAATAGGGGATCACTATGAGCGATGGGAAATGGTCAATTGGCCGCCATCAAAACACCAACGTTTGCCGCGAACGCGGTCAAGCCCTACCACTCCTTGGAATCGTTATGGCCCTCGCCATGATCACCATGATGGGTCTGGTGACGCTTGCTAACCAAGCAACCGAACTCGCAGTTTCCCAAAGCGCGGCGGACGCAGTGGCCTTGGCCATGGTGGCCGACGATGCCGATGTTGGGCGGCAAGTAGCGGAAGCAAACAATGCAACTATCGAGTTAATAACTACGAGCGGCACCAAACAAGTTGTGGAAGTGCTAGTCGGCCCTGCAACCCGGACGGCCGCGGCTCAAGGAAATCAACCCGACAATGCCGGACTTGCCCCCGCTATGGCCGCGGCAATAGCTACCACCGAAGATCGGTTGGGGCACAATCTGGCGGTTTCATCGGGATTTAGGAGTTTTGCAGAACAAACCTGGCGGTGGGAGCACCGCGCCAGCAACCCGCATCCCGTTGCTCACCCGGGAACAAGCCGTCACGAGACCGGATTAGCCATCGATATTTCCAGTTCTCAGGTAGAACAAATCGCGGCACTAAACGGGATCACCGGGCTATGCCGTCCAATGCCGGTGCTTGATCCCGTACACTTTGAACTGTGCCCCAGGAGTTAGAACCGCGAACCGAAACTGTGCCCACAGTTGACGGCCACGATCAGACCGCAGATTCTGGTCCCGTTGAAGCAGTAGAGATAATTTCTCCCGGTGATTCAGTTTTCAATACGGTCGCTGTTCCTGATGCTGACATTGCGCCAATTAATGAGCCAGCCACGCTTGCTACGGTTGATCCCGAGCCAGTAAAGAAACGCACTTTGCTCGCCTCTGATCTTCCCGGACGCGAGCGTCGCCGTCGAGTTCGGCTACAAGCCCGTCGAGTTCGACGCATTGTGCGACACATCGAACCATGGTCGGTACTGAAGATATCGACGATCTTCTTTCTGTGTATGTGGGTGATATTTATGATCGCCGGCGTGATGCTGTGGGGCGCAGCGGCCCAGGCGGGCATCATTGAAAAGGTCGAGAACTTCGTCACCGAACTATTTGCTCTGGACGACTTCGCAATTAACGCTGACCTCATCTTCCGCAAGGTGGCGTTACTTGGCTTTGTTCTCGTGATCGCAGGCATCGCATTTACTGTGCTGATGTCCGTATTGTTCAATCTTATTAGCGACCTCACGGGCGGATTACGGGTCACGGTAATCGAGGAAGAATCAGCTCGGTTCCGTCCCACTCAACGGCGCCGTCAGCCACGATCACCTCGGCAACCAGGGCCCACTGTTCAACGCCCACCGCGGCAAAAACGCAAACGGCGAGGCGAGGATTAAGCGCGACGGCACGGTAACAAAACGCGCTAACCTTAGAAGTCTGTATTCCGACTTGTTTGGACTACGGGCCTATAGCTCAGTTGGTTAGAGCGCACCCCTGATAAGGGTGAGGTCGCTGGTTCGAATCCAGCTAGGCCCACCGGCTTATCCTCATATACACGTCGTTTCGACGGTAGATAGTTGCTTCGTCACCAAAGGTCCCACACCACAGAGCGACACGACGGTGACGGCGCAAATACATGAGCAGTGGAGACTTATCTTGAAGTCCGCTACTTGGGTTCTGGCGCGAAAGACCATATTCTACGCCATGGCCTTCTTGCGCTTTGTTCAACGCGTTGTCACTGCTGTTACGGGTGCGGCCATGATCGCGGGCGTTTTGCGGTTGCGTGGCCAAGGCGGTGTGCCGCCACAGACTGGTGGTTGGCGTGAACTGTCGGGCCCTGATCACTCCTGATGCGTCTGGCAATCGTCGGATGCGGTGCGGTAGGTGGTCAAATCGCCCGTCGGATACCAAGTAACACCATCGACCAGTTGGTTCTTGTTGACCACAGCCAAGCCGATGACTTGGCGTCACAACTAGGGGCGTATGCAAAATCAGCCCCGATTGTCCCACCCGATGTTGATGTTGTCGTCATAGCTAGTAGGTGGGGGAGTCAGACCGCTGTGGCGCGGCAGGCAATCCGTTCCGGCGCTTCGGTAGTAGCGGTCGCCGACAGCATGGAAGATGTCCGCGGCTTGTTGGCCCTAAATGTTGAGGCCCAAGAACGGGGACAAACAATCGTGGTAGGTGCCGGATTTTCACCCGGACTTACCGGTGTCATGGCTCTTCACGCCAGTACTTGGATGAGTGTGGTCGATGAAATCCACATCGCCAAGGTTGGTACGGGCGGACCGTGGTGCGCTCGACAACATCACCGAGCGCTTGGAAACCCAGGACTCGACTACCGCCGAGGGGCTTGGATCCCGCGGTCGGGGGGCTCCGGTCGAGAACTTTCCTGGTTTCCTGACCCTGTGGGTAGCCATGATTGTTACCGGGCGGCAATGGGTGATCCATTACTAATTGCTCAATTGTTCCCCGAGGCTGAACGCGTCACCGCTCGCATGGCCGCGACACGACGAGACCGGCTTACGGCTCGCTTTCCGATGTTGGTTCCGCCGCACCCCGATGGAGGCATAGGTGGGGTGCGCGTGGAACTTCGTGGATGGTCCGAGGGCCGCCGAGAGATCGTCGTGCTCGGAAGTGCGGCACCCCCGGCGGAAGCATCAGCAACAGTTGCCATGGCCGCTGTGCACGAGTTTGTCGCACCTACGAACGTCCAGACCGGGTCGTACCCGTTGGCCTCACTTATCGACCCCCAACAGTTCTTGCGACGACTAGCAACACAAGGGCTTCATACCGAACGGTTTGAAGGAGCGCAATAACTCTGCTCTTCGCGGCACGAATGATGCTGTGGGAGGTCCCAATTTTTTGCGCAGGGTGACCCGTCCCCTCCTCAGATCACATGGTGTTCTTCGTTACTGGAGCAAGTCTAAAATATCACTGTGGATGAGGCCGTTGCTGGCCACAATGTCACCAGCATCGGGTCGGTCTTGGGCAAAAAAGTTTGTGATTGTGCCGCCCGCTTCGGGGATGATGACGTTCATAGGTGCGACGTCCCAAGGTTTGAGCCCAGGGTCGATCATTGCTTCGGCCCGTCCGGTGGCGACCAGGATGTAGCCGTAACCGTCGCCCCACGTGCGCATTTGGGCGCCGGAGGCATACACCGCATCGACGTCTGCTTTCTTCCAGTAGTCGTAACCGCTGGTTGTGACCACAGCACCTCGGAGATTATTTTTTGTGCTGACGCCGCACGGCGAGCCGTTCCACGTACAACCTAATCCGCGGCCAGCGGCCACAAGCTCGTTAGCGGCGGGAGCATTGACGATGCCAATAGCTGGACCCTGTTCGTCGTTGAGGGCCAATAAGTTGGTGAACAGTGGCACACCCCGAGTGAATGCCTTGGTGCCATCAATGGGATCGATAACCCATGTACGTCCTGACGATCCGGCCGTGTCTTCGTGTTCTTCACCGACGATTGCGTCGTCAGGAAACAGCTTTTCTAGTTCACTGCGCAGAAAGGCTTCGACGGCCTTGTCGGCCTCGGTAACTGGTGAACCATCTACCTTACGTTCGATGGCGAGGTCAGAAGACTGAAACCATTGCAGGGCGAGTTGGCCAGCCCGACGGACAAGACTCGTAGCGACGTCAAGCAGATCTTCGTCAATAGGCGAAATGGTGCGGGTCATTACTGGATTGACTTAGAAGCCGCCGCCGCCAGGCTTTACAACCATAAGAAAAAGCAGGACAAGGGCCAGAATTATCCCAATTGGACCAACTTTGTCCAGTTGGGCCACAGCGTCTTCATCACCTCGGGCAATAGCTGCTTCGGTGGGATAAATTAGTCCATGAAGGACACCCATAAACGCAACCCACAACACAATGCTAAGCCACACCCATGTGTCACCCATCGAAATGACATCGTCGCTCATACTGATGAGTCCGAATCCCAATATTGCACCCAAAATAAGGGCACCGTCATAGATCTTCGTTGGCAGGCCAATCACGCGACTGGCTACCGCAGCAAGGTCACCATCGGGACGCTTGAGCTCAAGTTTGAACATGATTGTGTGTACAACCACGGGTGACAGAGCGATAAAGATGAGCAATATGTGAGCGAACAGCATGATCTTGTAGGGGGTATCACTAACAGACGCAAGCAGCATGGGGATCTCCGAGGAGGTACTGACCCGTCGCCCTAGTTGACGACAAGATGGACACAGGCAACGTTAGTCGGCGCTTGCGGTGGAGCGGTGTGGTCCCGCCATTGTTTCGTGAATCCAGTCGTCGCTTACTTGCCAGTGATGGTCGAGCCAGGCAAGCTGTTCCGTTGGATCAGTGGGGACGTCAGCCCGTTTATGCCGCCACACCTTGATTTCGATGGGACGGTCGAAAGGCACCGTCTTGATGATCTCGGCAAAACTAATGAAGCGTTCGAAGCCCACATGCGTCATGAACACCACATCGGCATCCAGATTGCCTTCGAGCATGGCGAGGGTTCCCGAGGGTCGAGCGGGAAGAAGGTGTTGGAGTTGGGAGACCGCAGCGGCCCGAGAGGGATCGCTGGTGCGCAACTTTTCTAGGACTCGATCGAACCGTTTATTCGTTCTGAAGGTTCCTTCCGGAAAGATGACGCCAGCCCCGTCAGTCCCCAAACCAGCAGCAAGATTACTGATCGACTCGAGTTCGGCGACTCGATCATCGGGTTTGCGATTAACAAACCAATGGGGCAAGCGATGGCCAACGATGTCGAGAACGGGTACCCACACTAAATCTTCTTTGGCGATATAGCGAATTTGCAGGTTGTTGCGGTTGGCTAAGATCATGCCGGGCAGGGCGGCGTCGCCCATGCTGACGTGGCGACCAATCACGATTATTGGGCCTGGCGTAAGGAGGTCCTCGCCATCAATGTGGAGTTTGCCGCCCATGGGCTTAAGCACGCTGTTCTGCAGGCCTAAAATCCAGTGTTTCTCGATAAAGAAGTGCATGCGTTGGGACCAGCCTGCCTCCATGAACAAACCGAAACCGGTGATGATCCATGCGAAGAACATCACCACGAGTGTGGATGTCTCGAGGATCAAGAAGAGAAGCAGAAAGCCGAGAATACGCAGCCAGCGCTTATTCTTCCAGCCTTCCTTCAGGTCGACAAGCAATGCCATCAGGGCAAGTAATGGGCTCAGTGTGACTACAACGACAGTGGCCAAGAACACGCCGGGCATGGTGACAGCACGACGCTTCCACCGGGCCAAACGCCCGACGGACCACACGTGGGAGACGCGCCCTATTGGCCGGGGTTCAGCTGACCGTTTCTTGGACGAAGGAGCATCTTGGTTCACAGGACCCACAGTAGAACACCAATCAGTAAGGCCCACAACGAGATCCATGATTACCAAAACGGCGACGGTAAGGAGATAATCTTGCGGCTTTGGCTTCGCTCCCGGATCGGCATAGGCGCTGTTGGGCCATTGAACCTTGGTGACTGTTTAGTCCGCAGAAAGTTCGACGCGAGATTGTTCGGTGTCGACCGCGTCGACGGTCACATGGATGCGTTCTCCGAGGGGAAGGTCAGTTGATTCGATGGTCCCGATGACCGCGGGGTGCAGAATCTGCACAATTGCCCGGTTCTTTCTTTGGCCAGTAACGACAGCCTCGAAACGGGTGCCCACATGATTGGCAAGAGTGGCTGCTTCCATAAAGTTGAGCAGCCCACGGTCTAGCTTTCCTTCGCGGGTGCGAGCTTTACTCATGGACGAAGGGATTTCGTCTAGTGCTTCGGTCACCCACGTCGGAGGCTCGCGGTCGGCGCAGTAAGCAAGCACAAGTTCGTTGCCGTATCTATCGACCAGGCGACGAAGTGGTGCGGTGACGTGGGCGTAGGTGGATGCGATGGCCGAATGTTGGCTTATTTCTGGTAGTTCACCATTAGTGAACGCTGTATATCCGGCGCCTTGCAGGCCTCGGGCCGATGCGGACAACATGGCGGCTTCATTGGGAATGGAGGGGTCTAGTTCTCGGACCCGCTCGGGGTAACTGACGTCGTCGTCCCAAACAATATGCAAGCCCCGGGCAATGCGGCGCAGATCTTTCACGGTCTTGTTCCAGGGTTTGGGCAAGGTCCGAAGGATTCCGGTACCGCCCTTAATCATGATGTCGGCCGCGGCGATACCTGTGAGAAGAGAGATTTGCGCGTTCCATCTTTCGATAGGGATGGATTCGCCGTAATGGAGGGCGTAACCATCGTCGGTGTGGTTTATTTCTTGGGATGGAAGACGCAGACTTACCGCGTCACGGAGACGCTCGCGTTCCAGGCGTACCCTGCCAACCTCGCGTAGTAGCCGCAGGACTTCTGGTGGATCGGGTTGGGCTAAACGAGCCTGAGCATCGTGATAGGAGATGGCTTCGCGGTTTTTAACCAGAGCCCGCTCGACATGGGACTTGTAGATGGTGCCGTCAGCATCGAGACGAATCGACCAGACCAGAGCGACCCTGTCAACACCAGGCAGCAAGCTTGCGACGCCGTGATTAAGGATGTCGGGGTGTAGCGACGCGCGGAAGTCGGGGCTGTACATCGTCATGCCCCGCCGGTGAGCTTCGGTGTCGATCGCTCCTCCCGGCGTTACGAAGGATGCTATGTCGGCGATGGCGTAGTGCACCAGATAACCATGTTTGGTCCGGCTAGCACTAAAGGCTTGATCGATGTCGCGGCTACCAGGTGGGTCGATGGCAATGAACTCGATGTCTCGCATGTCGCGGGGTTCATCGGCAGGAACGCCAGGAGGTGTGACGGGACCCCGCTGATCGACAGCGACGGCTTCGGCCAATACCTCGGGGGCGAAGGAGGACGGAATATTTAGTTCATCACGGACACGCTGAAACCCGGCCGCTAGTTCGTGATCGGGTTGACAAGGAACAAACCGCGTAGAAACCATGGGGGAAACCTACTTGGCCCGGTTGGGCTATAGCAGTTCAGTCGCCCAAGATGCGACGGGTTTCCGTGCTCGCAAAGCGACGATCGGGGTCGATGATGTCGCGAGCGGCTTGGGCATCGTCCCACTTGGGATACAACTTGGCGAGTGACTTGGCCGACTGGTTGTGGATCTTGCCCCAGTGGGGCCGGCCGCCGTAGTCGTTCATAATGTTTTCAACACCGTCAAAATATTTTTCGTGGTCAACGGAGGCTGGGACGTGGACGGCAATGTAGGCACTCTTGCGTTCGTACGCGGGTGACAGTGGAATATCGTCGGCGGCCAACACCCGCACCTCGATAGGGAATCCGACTGGCTCGCTTGAGTCGTCGATGAGGTCTCGGACCCGGTTGAAGGCTTCGACTAATGAGCCTCGTGGAATGTTGTACTCCATTTCCTTGAACTTGATCCGTCGAGGAGAGGTAAATACTGCGGTGCTGGGCGCGGTGTATTCGCTGTACCCCATACCTTTTCCGAGACCTTGCGCCAGCCTTGGGATGAGCGATGGTCGCAGTGTGCCCACCTTGGTGATGGCCCCGAAGAGGCCGTTTTGCATGATTTCCTCGTCGAGCACTCGTTGCCACCGACTGCGAGTGTCGGCTTGCAAGGCCACTCGCATATTGGTTTTGGTTGCGGCGACATCGGTGTGCGGAAACCAAAAAAACTCGACATGATCCGCACTGTCAACCCACGTATCGAACTCGGCTAGAACCTTGTCGATATGACGAGGTTTTTCGATGGCGTGGAGGGAAAACGCATCCACACATTGAAAGGTGATCTCGGAGATGAGACCGATCGCTCCTAGTCCAACCCGGGCCACGCTGAAGAGTTCGGCGTTTTCGTTTTCGTCGCAAATGATCACGGAACCATCGCCAGCGATAAGGCGGAGTCGCACGATTCCAGCCGCAATCGACTGCCACGTAGCGCCGGTGCCGTGGGTACCCGTGCTTATGGCCCCAGCGATGGACTGAGCGTCGATGTCGCCCAGGTTTGGTAGAGCAAGGTTGGCACGGGCGAGTTCGGCGTTGAGTTTTGCGAGGCCACAACCGGACTGAGCGGTGATTTGCCTCTTTATGGGGTCAATACGACTTATGTGGTTGTAGTGCGACAGGTCAAGCAGCACGTCTTCGGGGCGGGCTATTGCGGTAAACGAGTGGCCCGCTCCAACGGCTTTGATTACTCCACCCCGGGCGGCGGTGTAGGTGACGGCAGCGATGAGTTCTCGTTCGTCGCTAGGTGTGCGCACCGTCGATGGGTGAGATCTTTGGTTGCCTGCCCAGTTTTTCCATTTTGCCCCGTTGTCCATGGCCAGAAGTTAGCCGGGACAACCAACTGAACCGATGATCAGTGGCGATCGTCGCTGCGGTTGTTACCAGTGGAGCAAGTCGATCGCCCATTGGTCGACGACTTCCGAAGCGAGAAGCGCTTCTTGCGTTGACGAACTGTCGGTGCGGTTGGCAACGTGCATGACGGCGTGTTTGGCGATGGTGGGATCAATGTGACGAGGCCAGATAATTACGCGGTCACCGACGTTGAGTGTGGTCATATCGTGGGGGGTGTAGACGGTGTGTTCGTCAGAGCAATACATGACGTCACCGCTATCTATGCTGGGGTTTCCGTGGTCGAGGGCCAAGGCTTTTAGTCCACCGTCAAGAACTGCCCAACCACCAGATCGGTTCAGTGATATCACGGTTGTGACGACGGCCAGGGCCCGTTGAAAGGGCAGGTTAAGTTTGCCGTACTCGCCATCCATCAAGGTGTACGACCCAGCCTGGATCTCGTTTACCGCATGATTTATGTCGTAGGAACCGGTTCCGCCACCTGATATTAACTCACCACCAATCTTGTGGTGAGCAGTCACTAGTTCCTCCATTGCTTCGGCCACTTTGGTAGTGCGTTCGTCTCGGTCGATCACGTGCATGAGGTGTCCCTCGTAGCCCATGACGCCACGAATGTTGCAACCTGCCTCGCGGGCAAGATCGGCCAGTGCGAGTGCGGCGGACGGGTCGACGCCGCATCGGGGAAGCCCCACGTAGAGATCAATGAGTAGGTCGCGGATACCAGCTTCAGCTGCGACGGCAAGCGTTTCTGGGGAGTCGATCGCCACAGTAATGGCGGCCGTGCCATCAGCCACGAGCTGGCCGAGGCGTCCCATGCGCACGGGGTCGACACTTTGGTTGGCCAACGACAGATCGGCGCCGAGCCCAGCGGCGGCCATCCCCTCAACCTCGTGGGTAGTAGCGCAACAAAAAATATCGTGGCCCGCGGCGGCGAGTTGTTTTGCTAAGGCGGTGGATTTGAACGCCTTGACGTGTGGGCGCAACGTGCGGCCTGGTCGCTCAGCCGACATCGTGGCCACATTGGCGGCGAAGGCGGTTGCATCAACAACAAGGGATGGAGTGGGAAGATCGCGAGCCTGCATGGCGCAACGTTAGCTGCCGGTACGGTGCACATATGGCTGACAGCAACGCAATTTTGGTATGGGTTACGGGCCAAGATCGTCCCGGTATCACCGTCGGTGTGCTCGAGGTAGTAGCGGCTACAGGTGCTTTTGTTCATGATGTCCAACAAATCACCATGCGCGGCCGCCTAACGCTCGGCATGGCCTTGCAGGTGCCAAGTGGTCATGATGCGTTGAAGGATCTGTTGTTCTTTGGTTGGGAGAATGATCTCGCCATTGATTTTGAAGCTGTTCCCGATCCAAAACCTTCTCAGGGGAGCGGAGCTAAGCGCTCACCTGGCCATGTGGTCACTGTTTTGGGGCGCAACCTGTCCGCTAATTCTTTACGGATAGCGGCACAGGCGGTAACCGATGTCGGTGCCAATATTGATCGCATTGTTCGACTGTCGTCATATCCGGTGTATAGCTACGAGTTCATTGTCAGCGGTGGCGCGTCCGGCGATCTGCGGTCCAGTCTTATGGCTGCGGCCTCGAACAATCCCGAATTAGACGTGGCGGTGCAGCGGGAGGGATTGCGTCGTCGAGCCAAGCGGTTGGTAGTGCTAGATGTGGATTCGACCCTCATTCAGAACGAGGTCATCGACCTGTTGGCCGATGAAGCTGGCGTGGGCGACGCATGTAAAGCCATTACCGAGCGGGCTATGGCCGGCGAACTTGATTTTGAACAATCGCTTAATGCCCGCGTGGCATTGTTGGCCGGTTCGTCAGCCGACATTATTGATCGAGCCAAACAACGATTGAAGCTTGCCCGCGGGGCGCGGACCTTCGTTCGAACCTTGCACCGATTGGGGTTCCGGACGGCAATCGTCAGTGGTGGGTTCACCGTGTTTACCGACGAACTAAAGACCGAGCTTGGTCTGGACCATGCCCATGCCAACGAACTCGAGATCGTCGACGGAATTATCACCGGGAAGATCATTGGACGCGTCGTAGATCGGGCGCGTAAGGCCGAGTTGTTGGTTGAGATTGCGGCCCTGGAGAATGTGCCACTGGACCAAACCGTTGCGGTGGGCGATGGCGCTAACGATCTGGACATGCTCGACGCGGCCGGGTTGGGGATTGCGTTCAACGCCAAGCAGGTGGTGCAAGAGAAAGCCGATACTGCGGTGAGTGTGCCTTACCTGGATGCCATATTGTTTGTGCTGTGCGTACCGCGCGAAGATATTGAAGAAGCGGACTTTGAAGCCCACGGAGGGCCGCTGAATTACCCCGAACTCGAAAGTGAATGAGCCTGATTTATAAAGCTGGTGTAGTGGTGGCCAAAGATAAGTTCTAAATCTTTTGAAATCTTAAGAAAGTCTTTACGAACACTTGAGATGGTTTCAGTGGTGGCAATACCAAACCCAACCGTCAAAGGAAAATCATGAAGAAACAACTTGTAGCAGTAGCCCTCACCGGAACCATGTTGGGAGGCGGCCTCCTCGGCGCCACCTTGTTTACTCCCGGTCTGGCTGGAGCCCAAGATGAGGCCCCCGCCGCCACCGAAGTCGAACACCCCGATGCCGGCGAACGTGTGGGCGAGGTTCTCGCTCCGCTCATCGCCGATGGCACCCTGACCCAGGCTCAGGCCGATGCGGTCACCGAGGCATTTGTCTCCGCCGGCGAACAACGTCATGCGGGTCGCCAGGAGCATCAAGCGGGCCGCCAAGAGCACCGTGGAGAACAGCAGGCTGCTCTCGCCGCTGAGCTAGGCATCTCAGTAGATGCCCTCACCGAAGCCCTGCAGTCAGGCCAGACACCTGTCGAGGTAGCCGAAGCGAACGGGTCCAGCGCTGCAGACGTTATTAATTTCATGGAAGGCGCTCTTGCTGATCGCTTAGCCGAGGCCGTCGCTAATGGTGATATGGACCAGCAACAGGCCGACGAAATTGCCGCCAACGCCAGCGAGCGCATCGCTGAGCGAGTCAACAATGGCGGCGGTCCTGAAGGTCACCGTGGTGGCCCCGGTCGTGGTGGCCCCGGTCATGGTGGCCCTAATGCTCCCTTCACACCCGAAGGCGCCTAACTCGGCCGTCTGACCTACCCCCAACCAATTCGCAGTGTTTACCCCCGCTCAGCGGGGGTAAACACTGCAATTTGTGGTAACGAGTACGGTTAAGAATGGTGTGCAATGACAAATAACGACGTCCGAAAGATTCTGATAGCCGAAGATGACCGCGCCGTTCGTGAGTCCCTGGAGATTGCCCTGCAACTTGAGGGGTACGAAATCGTTTTGGCACGCGATGGGCGCGCTGCTTTGGCCGCGGTGGACGAGCACGAACTCGATGCGCTCGTTCTCGATGTCGGCTTGCCCTTCCTGGACGGGTTCACCGTTGCCCGTACCATTCGCGCTGATGGCAGCGACCTACCCATACTTATGTTGACCGCACGTGACACGGTGGGCGATCGCGTCACCGGACTCGACGCTGGTGCCGACGACTATTTGGCCAAACCCTTTGCCCTCGACGAGCTATTTGCTCGGGTGCGCGCCCTACTGCGTCGCACCAGTGTGGTCGCGGCTACATCAGCGATTTCCCTTGGTGATGTTTCGCTCGATCCGACAACCCGCAAAGCCGCTCGGGCCGGTCGCGATCTTGGCCTAACCAGAACCGAGTTCGATTTACTCGAACTCTTTCTGCACAACGCTGGCATTGTCATGTCGCGCGAAACTATTTACGAGCACATCTGGGATTATGACTTTGATCCGGCATCCAAGTCGCTTGATGTTCACGTCAGTTATCTCCGCCGCAAACTCGAAATTGACGGAGACTCGCGCATCCTTTCAACCATCAGGGGCATTGGTTACCTGCTGGAGAAACCGTGAGCCTGCGCACTAAGTGGGCGTTGGGTCTTGGCGTCTTAGTTGCGGTGTGTATTGGGCTAGCTAGCGTTGCTGCCAACGCCTATATCGGCAATGAACTTCGCGACGAAGTTGACGAGTTTTTGTGGCAGCGGTCAGCCACCGCCGAGCGAGTTGTCCGAGGCGTTCCCGGAATTGCCAACGGTGGGCGCCCCGGCCGTCCAAGTACACAGATTCGGGGCGGCGAGTTTGCCCAGTTTGATGCCGTGACGCAAG